>ERZ773083.278-NODE-278-length-45065-cov-7.126727_pt1 | contig 45065 bp, 34 predicted proteins | sample MGYA00511465_ERZ773083 | MGnify/ENA primary metagenome ERZ773083 (study PRJEB29015, sample SAMEA2738001) | human oral metagenome | biome: human oral; feature: human-associated habitat; material: dental | place: China | collected 2060 ... | reverse complement strand
CAGAAGAAAAAACGAGTTGTAAGCGACGTTTTGGTTCCGTTGTTCTAGGGAGGTGACAGGACATGCTCAAGGAGATCGGGCTATACGGTGAGATTGATAAGGTGGCTCATGCCATGGCGCGTCTGCGCCTGCATGAGCCGCCGGAGGGGTATTATGTCGCTTTTTCGGGCGGCAAAGACAGCTGTGTCGTGCTCGATCTCTGCCGTCGGGCGGGCGTCAAGCACGACGCGCATTACAATGTGACCACTGTAGACCCGCCCGAGTTGGTCAACTTTATCCGGCGAGAGTATCCAGAGGCATGGGATGGGCGAAATAGTCCGGAAAAGTCGATGTGGCAGCTCATCCCGGAAAAGCACATGCCGCCGACGCGCAAGGTGCGATACTGCTGTGAGGTACTTAAAGAGCGCGGCGGCATGGGGCGCTTTGTCGTGACGGGCGTGCGGCACGCAGAATCAGCCAAGCGTGCCAAGCGAAAAATCGTCGAGACGTGCAATCGGTATCGCGGCAAGCGATACATCCATCCGATCATTGACTGGTCGGAGGCAGAGGTGTGGGAGTACATCCACACCTATGATGTGCCGTATTGCTCACTCTACGATGAGGGCTACAGGCGCCTCGGCTGCGTGATGTGTCCGTACCAAGGCACACGTGGCATGATGCGGGACGCCAAGCGCTGGCCGCGTCTCGTCCATGCATATGAGCTGGCTTTTCAGCGCATGATTGATAAGCGGCGTGCCGACGGGATGCCGACGGAGTGGCAGACGGGCAACGAGGTTATGCGGTGGTGGATTGGCGCCGACCATCGCGTAAAGGAGGATGACAGGCAGATCACGTTGTTTGGGTTGAGGTTGGATGAGACGGATGTGTGAGGGAGGAAATTATGAAACCAATACTGGACGCGTGCTGCGGGAGCAAGATGTTTTGGTTTGACAAGCAAAATCCGCATGTCGAGGGATGTGCTTCATGAAATTGCCGGAGGAGGAGATGTAAATGTGGGAAGGATTGTACTTTTATGGTTTCGGCGAGGACGACGAACGCGGAGAAGGGTATTTTCCGAGCATCGAGGAAGCATTGGAGCATGCGCGGAAGAATACGGACGAAGATGAGACAGTTTGTATCGGGCGCGGGGAGGTGCTTGAGTTTCGTGTAGATGGTAATGCGGTACTTGAGCAGATTGATGAGGATATAGACGCAGAAGGGCTTGAGACTAACTTTTTCTGGGAGATGGATGTCCCCAAAGAGGATGTCGAGGACTTGTCTGAAATGCTCACGCAAGCATTCCAGGCATGGGCGGATAAGCATGGATACGCGAAGTCTATCGAGTACATCGCAGACTGCAAGGAATATGACCTTGAGACAGGGCATCTGGTGTAAGAAAAAGAGCGGCACAAAATGAAATTGCCGGAGGAGGAATCATGAGAGAGATACTATTCCGGGGTAAGGATGAGAGTGACAAGTGGGCGTATGGGCGGCTCGCGTATGATGTTATGAGTCTGGGTACGCCCGATGCCATCGTGGATAAGGATGGCATCACAATCGTCAATCCCGATACCGTCGGTCAGTATACGGGGAGGCTCGACCACTTTAAGACTAAAATTTTTGAGGGAGACATCCTGATGATTGACGAGGATGAGGGCGATGTTGGCGTTGTCTCATGGGCCGAGGATGGTGCTGGTTATGTTGTTGAGCGCGATGACGTGATAACGCGTCTCGGCGATTTTTATAGCTTTTGTATATGCATTGTTGGCAATCGCTGGGACACGCCGGAGCTGTTGCAGGAGAGTAGTAGATGTAAGAGGAGGTGCTTAGATATGAGCAAGTGCCCGTATTGCGGACATGACGATGTTTCTCTGGACGTAGCGATAAAAGTCGGAGTCTCAATTCGTGATGGAGAGGTCGAACTCCTCGAGGAAAATATGGGAGATGTGATGGATTGCCTTGAGGAAGCGCTCAGCGAAGGGGCAATCATCCACGGGGAATGCTGGGAATGCAAGAAGAAGTTTGTAATAAATGCAAAAGAGCTGATGGTGGATAAAGATGATGGATGACGAGCGTTTGAACAGTTTGGTTGTGACGCATGGGCGTTGGAGGCAATCTCATGGCAAGCGACTTGTGGATTTGTCGGGCGCTAAATTGCAGTATGCGAGTCTGTGCGATCTGGCTTTGGGGCGAGTGGACTTGCATTGTGCAGTGTTGAGGATGGCAAATTTGGAGCGGTCTAATTTGTGCGGTGCGAATATGCGCATGGCAGATTTGCGTCATGCCAGTTTGCGTGGAGCAAGGCTGCGAGGTGCTGATTTGCGCTGTGCGGATTTAAGCATGGCAGACTTGAGGGGAGTTGATTTGAGAGGCGCAAAATTGGTGGGGGCGAATCTCTGCGGAGCGCTCTTGCCTGAGGGTATCGTGCAGATTGGGCCGCTCTGGTTTGGTGGGTATTTGATTTATTGGGTGGAGCGAGATGGTATACAATGCAACGGCTGGAACCGTGGGAAATGTGGAGCATTGGTGGAATTTGAGAGGGCTGTAGAGAGGGATTGCCCTCACCATGATGAGGATATGGTGCGGCGTCGTGAGGAGTATCGAGCGGCGATCGCGATGTGTAGGGCGCTTAGGCAAGTGCGTTTGGGATATGCCTAGGAATGAGAGGGATGTGGCAGCCATGAGCGAATACAGTTACACTTTTAACAAAGCCGACATCTATACGGGGGAATATGCCAGTATAGAGGAGGCACTGGCTGAGGCGAGGCAAGAGGCAGAACTTTATCCAGAGGGGGACAAGCCGTGCATCGTTTACATCGGCAGATATAAGCCGTTTAAGCCGGTTATTGAAGCGGCATGGGTGCTTGAGGTGCTGCAGCGTGATGCGTACGATGTTTCGGATGCGGCGGAGGGGTGGCTGGACAATCTCACGCCCGCAGAGGTCGAATCGTTGGGCGAGCGCCTGACAAGGGTATTCAGGCGATGGGCGAGAGAGTGCGGAGAGGAGCCTACTTTTGGCGAAGTAAATCATATCAGGAAGTATGACTTGCGGACTGGGCGAGAGATACGATCGTCAAAAGAGCGGCAGAAGCGTTGGTAGAAACGTCGCTTTTTGGGTGCATAGCGGGCAAGGAGGGCGAGCGCGTGACGGAGATGGAGAATGATGCAGCAATCAAGATGGCGGAGGAGATTCGGGCAGACCGTAAGCGGGCGGAGTATTTTCTGCTGAATTATGTGCAGGAGTTGGCTTTGTATCATACGCGTCGCGAGGAGTATGTGCGAGGCGAGCGGCAGGGGAGCGGTGGCAATCTGCCTGGGCATCCGACGGAGGCTGAGGCGATTCGTGGGTTGCGTTTTGATGAGACGTATGCCGCATACAACTGGCTCAGGGCTGTGGAGTTTGTTGAGCGCGGGCTTGCTGAGCGCAAGCGGATGTTTATTGCAGCACGGCGTAAGGCATCGGAGCGCAAGCCTGGGCGAGGGCGCAGGGCGTGGCTCGTCATGACGCAGAGGCTTTACTGTGAGGCTATGCGCGAGAGGTTTCTCAATGCGGAGTTTTTCATTTCGGAGCGGACGCTGCGGGATATGTGGCAGTACGTCGTCGACCGTGTATTGGAGGCGTATCTCAAAATCGAGCAAAAAAAATTAAATAGACGTGTCTAATTAATGGGGTTTTCTGTGCTAAACTGGTAGTGTGGCAGTTTCGGGGACGTGCTCCCAGGCTGCTACAGCTCCCATACCTCATACATCCTTCTTTGCGAGGCCGTCTCTTTCGAGGCGGCTTTTCTGTTGGGAGAAAATGAGAGAGGCGTTGCTGAGATGAAGAGAGTGGTACTGCGGGAAACTCTCTGGAGGGCATTGCTTCGGTGGTGTCCTTTTCATTTTTAGGAGGTTTTATCATGCAAGAAAAAGCAAAACAGATTGTCGTGGACTACTTCAACAAGCATGTTGAGGTGATGGACAACAAGAAAATCACGGCGGACGACGTGTTCGTTGTCTGGTTTTCTAAAACGCTTCAGAACTGGAAGGCGCTTGTGAGTACGACCGTGAGCGACGGTATGTATTACGAGATCACGCACAATGGCGACAAGGGCGAGACGTACGTTGATGTTTACAAAAAGTGGGAGAATTTCACCGTCAAGTAAGTATGTGATGGTGCTGGGAGACGACGTTGTAAAAAAAAGGACAGCCCTTTACGGGCTGTCCTCCATTTCTTTCTTGACGGCGTCCATGATATACGCCGTCATGGATTTGCCGGCTTTTTCAGCGGCGGCTTGGATTTCGGTTTTTACATCGGGGGGAATCATCAAGGAGATTCGACTGTAATTCTTTTTGTTGTATTTGGCGTTGTATTTGATTTTTGTCTCGTACCATGCCATTGTGGCACCTCCTTTCATGCTATGAGCATTGTGTTATGAAACATTATAGCGTAATACGGGGAAAGGGAAAAGCCCCGGTAGCGTCCATGTTACCGGGGCGGAGACTACTTTTTCATTTTTGCCCATTCGCGTCCCATGAGAGCGGGACCGGTGTTATTATGGTCGATCCAGAATCGAGCTTCAGTTTGACCTTTCACCCAGTCAAAGAACTCTCCGAACCGCTTGTTCTTTGCTGCGGAATCTGTCGCAGACTGTCCAGATTCTTTTTCCATCTCTTCGATCTGGAGAAAGAACTCGCTGCGAATCCGTTCCGCCCAGGCGATCTGTTTGGGCGATCCCGTGAGAGCGGGCAGTCCCCACTTTTCCGCCCTTTTTGCGGCCACTGCCTGCTGCTCTGCCTTGTAGCAGCAAGGGCAGAGACCATCTTTTTTGAACCATGCGATTTTTCTTTCGCGCTCCGAACCCTTTCCAAAGAGTTCAACCGTTGCTTCGTGCCCGCACGAGAATTTCACGTCGTACTTTGCCATTTGCCTTTCTCCTTCCTTTCAAACGTGAGGGTTGCGTTACCTGTGCAATGGAAGCCGAGGCTTTCCATTGCTTGCTTGAGTCCTGCAACTCCCCTGGTGACCATGAAGCAAGGGACAAGTCCGTTGCTTATGGCTTCAGGGAAGTAGGCTTCCCGATTGCCTGGAAGCTCGCCGCTCAGGTATTTCTCCTGAATGATGCAGAGCTCATACCTGAGTTCAGGGATCTGGTTGAGGACATCGCATATTGCGGCAGCTTCCTTGTTCACGTTCTCGTCTGTTACCAGACGAGATTCGATCGGCTGCGGCGGAGTGTCCCAGTCGGCGTCGGAGTATTCTCCGGCGACCGAGATTTCCATCCCGTCTGCGCCCCAGATGATGGAGTGCGTGAGCTCGATTTTCACGACTTTGGCAACTTTCCCCGATTTCCCGATGCTCTCGATTTTGTCGAGGTTGGAAAGCCAGCGGGTTCTTCCGTCGTATCTTCCGAGCTTCTCGATCTCTTCGCGAATCTTTCTGAACTTCATTTTTGTTTCCTCCTTTGGAAAGATGATTTATATCTTGGCTTTATTATACAATGCGCATTGCGCAATGTAAATAGCGAATTTAAGTATTTTATTAGGTATTTTGTCTTATTTGTAAGAGGGGGTGATGATGTGCAGGACAAGTTGACGGCAAAGCAGCAGCGTTTTATCGATGAGTACCTGGTCGACTTTAACGCGACGCAGGCGGCGATACGGGCAGGATATCGAAAACAGAATGCCTATCAAATTGGCTCGGAAAACTTGAGAAAACCAAAGATTCAGTCTGAGATTGCACGTCGTCAGAGAGACCTCCAAAAACGCACGGAAGTATCACAAGATCGCGTGGTCAAGGAGCTTGCACGCATCGCCTTTGTGGATGCGTCTGTGGTGTGTGTCACGGATTTTGATAAACTCACGGACGATCAGCGTGCAGCAATTCAGGGGGCTAAGCCGACCAATTTCGGGTGGGAGATCAAGCTGTGCGACAAGATCAGGGCGCTGGAGCTTTTGGGGAGGCATATCGGCATGTTTGCTGATAAGTTGGAGGTTAAAGGGTCAATAGATATCGCGTCTGTGCTCGCAGCAGCGAGGGGGAGGGTGAGTAATCGTGGAGAACCAACAGAATAGCTTTGAGGATGTCGTGGCATTTCTTGGCGAGTTCTCTCATGATCCTCTCGGTTTTGTTTATGCGGCTTTCCCGTGGGGGCAGCAAGGTACTGAGCTTGCGGATATGAGTGGCCCGGATGTGTGGCAGAGGGAGATACTTGACGATATTGGCCGTGGCGTGCAGGATGCATCAATAGTAACGCGCGAGGCTGTGGCATCAGGTCATGGGGTTGGAAAATCGGCTCTCGTTGCATGGGTTATTCTGTGGGCGCTTGCCACGCACGAGGATACGCGTTGCGTCGTGACGGCAAATACAGATACACAGCTACGCTCTAAAACATGGGCAGAGCTTGCCAAGTGGTATCGCTTGTTTATCGGGCGAGATATGTTCTGCTTTACGGCGACTTCTCTTTTCTCTGCACAGCGCGGACACGATAAGACATGGCGCGCGGATGCTATCCCTTGGAGTAGGGATAATCCTGAGGCATTCGCGGGGTTGCACAATCAAGGGAAGCGGATTCTTGTCGTATTTGACGAGGCATCCGCTATTTTTGATGAGATATGGACGGTCACAGAGGGTGCAATGACCGATCGTGATACGGAAATCGTTTGGTGTGTGTTCGGCAATCCGACGCGCAATCAGGGCAGATTTTTTGAGTGTTTTCATAAAAATCGCACGTTTTGGCATTGTAAGCAAGTGGATTCTCGGACGGTTGCAATCAGTAATAAGCAGCAGATCGCTCAATGGGAGGCGGCTTATGGGGATGATTCGGATTTTTTCCGGGTGCGCGTCAAGGGTGAGTTCCCGTCTCAGTCGGATCGACAGTTTATTTCGGCGGCGATCGTGGAGGAGGCGACGCAGCGTGTAATCCATTCGCATGAGTTTTCATTCGCGCCAGTGGTGATTGGTGTGGATCCGGCGTGGACGGGCGAGGATAGTTTTGAGATTTTTTTGCGGCAAGGATCGATGTGTAAGTCGCTTGCATCCTTTGCTCGCAATGATGATGATATGCGGATGGCTGAGATAATTGCGCGATTTGAGGATGAGTACCATGCGATGGCGGTCAATATCGACCAGGGATATGGCACGGGGATTTATTCAATCGGGCGTAATATGGGGCGTTGCTGGAATTTGATCTCGTTTGCTTCAAAGGCGACGGATGAGACATATGCAAACAAGCGGGCGCAAATGTGGGGAGAGCTTAAAGCGTGGCTTAAGGACGTAGGGGCTTTGCCAGAGGATAGTGTTTTGGCATCAGATCTCACGGGTCCAGAGGCGTTTATCAATTTGCGTGGCAAGTTGCAGTTGGAATCTAAAGAGGATATGAAACGGCGCGGCTTAGCGTCGCCGAATAAAGCGGATGCACTGGCGCTGACGTTTGCTTTGCCCGTGCGGCAGACGGATAACTCCAAGTATCGGCAGGCGCGGCGCTTGGGTAGAGCGCCCAAAGCGGGCAGCATGTAAGGAGGCGAGGCTGTGGCAGAGGACAGGTTGACGGCGATGGGGGCGGCACAAGGTGCCGCAGACGAGGGCATAAGTCTTGAGACGTTGCCTGAAGAAGCTGTGGAGAAGATCATGACGGCGTATCGCAAGGGGCGTGACGCTGCAGATAGTTACTACAGGAGCAAGGTTGAACCTGCGCTTCTTCGGCGGCTCGACGTGTATCGGGCGGACAAGGAGCACTACCGAAAGAAGTTCCCGCGACTTTCGGAGTTGAATAACTGGGTGTCGCGTGACGTCAAGACGACGCTCGATTGGATTATGCCGTCGCTCTTGGAGGCGTTCACGGGTTCGGACGATCCCGTCGACATCGTGGGGGTGAACGTCAACGACGACGACAATGCGCGGAAGATTCAGCAGCTCGTCAGCTATTTCGTGACGCGGCGCAATAATTATTTCCTCTTCATGCACAACCTCCTACGCGACGGGCTTGAGGTGAATATGGGCTGCGCGAAGATTTACTGGAAGCGCGAGGAGGAGCGCGAGACGAAGGAGGTTTTGGCGGACGCGCAGACGATGCAGATGCTTTTGCAGGCGTCACAGATGGGGCAGGCAGAGATTCAGTCGGCCGTGCCAGTGACGCCTATAGGCGACCTTCTGCATGTGGTGTACGACGAAATCCGGCTCAAGGTCAATCAACCGATTTTGGAAAACATGAGTCCATCAGAGCTTCGCTTCACGCATGAGGCGCGGGAGCTGCACGAGGCGAAGTTCGTAGCACAGCGCAAAGTCGTTTTCGGCGACTATCTGAAGCGCATGGAAGCGCAGGGCGTGTACGCGAACGTGGATGCGGCGATGGCAAAAGCTTCATCGGGCGAGACGCGGCGCACGCAGTTCGAGATTCGGCACAACGAGAACGTCAACGACGTGACAGGGAAGCTGTCGGATGGCGACGACGCATCGAAGGAGTTCGAGCTTTACGAGGCGTACCTGCGCGTGGATTACAACAACGATGGCATTTATGAGAATGTTATCGTTCATGCGGTCGGCGATACGCCGCTCAAAATACAGGACAATGTCTATGAGATGCCGCCGTTTTTCGTTTTTTCTCCTGAGCCGGACGCGTACGCCATCTTTGGAGAGGACTCCATCGCGGACACGTTGGAGCAGCTGCAAGACCTCAAGACGGCGCTCATCCGGCAGATGGTGATCGCAGTCGCGAAGAACAATGCGCCGCAGAAGTTTGTCGACGAGTCCAATGTGGATATGGATGCGCTCTATGAGAACGAGGAGTATGTGCCTGTAAAGAACGGCGTAGCGCCGCAGCAGGCGATGTTCCAGCCGCCGCCCATCCAGCTTGACGGCTCGGCGATGAGTCTCGTGCAGTATGCGCAGAACGAGATCGAGAGCCAGTCAGGCTCGACACGCTACAATCAAGGGTTGGATTCATCGAGCCTCAACCATACGGCGACGGGCATCGCGGCAATCATGGGGGCGAGCGACAAGAAGGTCAAGCTCATCGCAAGGCTTGCGGCAGAGACGGCTTGGATCCCGATGGTGAAGTTCATTATCCTGCTTTGTCAGAAGTTCGTCGACGACGGACAGATCGTGCGGCTTGCCGACGAGAATATGATAATCCGGCGCGAGGAGCTAAGCATTGACTATGACCTCATTGTCAATGTCGGGCGCGGCGCGTCGACGAAGGAGGCGCAGATTCAGTACCTGATGGTGCTTATCAGCCAGCTTTATCCGAAGTTGGAGATGATTGGCGTCGTCAACGCGTCCTCGTGGTACAACATCGCCAAGGAGCTGTTGGAGGCGATGGGCATCCGCTCGACGGAGAAGTACCTGCTCGACCCAGCAGGACAGGAGTTCCAGCAGGCGCAAGCTCAGGCGCAACAGGCGCAGCAGGAGGCGCAGGCAAAGGAAGAGGCAATCTTGCAGGCGCAGCTCGCGCTCAAGGAAGCGGATGTTCGCGCCAAGACGATGGCGAAGCTTTCGGCGAGGTTCGACGACCTTCCCATCGACGCGCAGGTGCAGGCCTTGAAGCAGGTGGGCATCGAGACGACGCCCGAGAGCATGAAGGCGAAGATCACGCGGGACAATACGCTCGGCCATGCCTACCAGTTGTGGCGTGAAGGGAGGGACACGGTATGGAGACGGTAAGGAAGATGGAGCTGCAGAGAAGGGCGCGGGACGGCCTTGAGGCGCGTGACTTGCTCGCTGAGAAGTTCGGCGAGGCGTGGCTCAAGGAGGTCGAGGCGCAGACGCTCTCAAAGCTCGTGAAGGCGAAAGGCGCGGAGGAGCTGATAGAAGTCCAGGCGGACTACAAGGCGGCGAAGCGTTTTTGGCAGAGTCTTGTGTCGGTGTCAAACACTGGCAAGCAGGCGGACGCCCACTTGCGTGATTTGCAGAGGGAGGAAAGGACATGAATGGAGAAGATGCAGGAATGATGATGAACGGAGCGCCTGCGGGTGCAGAGACAGGCGCGGATAGCGCGGTGCAGACGGCTGCGCCTGCGGCGAATGTACCTGCCGCATCTACGGCGAATGTGCAGGCGGGGACGGCTGATGCTCCAGCAGCGGATGCGCCGCAGACGGACGTGCCGCCCGAGTTTGCCATAGAGGTCGACCCCATGACGGGAGAGCGCCGAGTCGTGCAGTTTGCACAAGGTGATGTGGCTGCGCAGCCCGATGAGGCCGCACAGTCGCCCGCCGAGGATGTGCAGAGTCCCGCCGCGCCGACTGCCTACACGTCGGACGAGTTCCTGCAGGCGATGACGCTCGGGCAGGTGGACGAGAGCCGCATTCCCGACGCGCTCAAGGCGAATTACATCGCTCTTTGCCAGCAGCGGCAGATCGCCGCCATGCAGGCGCAGCAGCAGGCCGCTATGCAGCAGGCTGCAGCCATGCAGCAGCCGTCGCAGGAGGCGCAGCCCGCGCCGGATATGACGGCGATGTACCGACGTATGCGCGAGGTTGCGGAGGCCAAGGCTCGTGCTGATCTCGGGCTTTCAGCGAGCGACCTTGAGGGCGCTGAGTACGGCGAGGACGAGGAGGCGCAGAAGAAGGTCGAGGCGTACCGCGTTGCTGTCGAGATGAATATCCAGCAGCTCGCACGCTCTGTTGATGAGTACCAGCGGCAGATGGTGTCCGAGCAGCAGGAGAGTCAGCAGGCGATGGCGCAGATTGTGCCGCTCTATCAGCAGCTTGCCGCTACAGAGCCGCATTTTGCAGAGATTGACCAGATGATGGTCGGGCACTACAGGCACATGGCATACGCTGATGCGGTCAAGGTGGAGGCGGCGATGCGTCGTCTTGCACAAGGTGCGCCGACGCGTGCGGATGTGCCTGTGCTCAAGGAGTATTACGACAAGACGCGCAAGGCGTTTTACGCCAAGCGTCAGGGCGTGCCGACGACGCCTGTTCCCGCGATGCCGCCCGCAAGGGCGCAGCCGCCCCAGGTGGAAGGCGCAGGCAGGGTGACCGCCGCGCCCGCGAAGGAAGTTGATTGGAGGGCTATGCGCACGATGAACGTAAGGGAGAGAAATGCTTTCATCGCGGCGAACCTCCGCTGAATACGAAAGGTGGTAAATCATGGCATTGGTTGCAAAATCCGTGTCGCAGTCCGTAACGTACGAGGCTGTTGGCACGAAGGATGATTTTAGCAAGATCATCACGAACATCGACCCCGATATGACGTTTTTCCTCTCGAATTTCGGGACGGCGCCGAAGGCGAAGAGTCTCAAATTCAACTGGACGACGGAGGGCTTGAAGCCGCCGCAGGAGAATGCGCACCCTGAGATGACGGACTATACGACGGATAAGGTCGGATCGCTCGCGCAGTGGGACAACAACTGCCAGCACTTCGTCAGCTCGGGCAGGGTGTCCGACGCACAGAAGCAGCACGCGAAGGAGTACGCGCCGGAAGATGAGTTCAACCGTCAGCGGAACAATACTTTCAGGCAGCACGCGCGTGACATCGAGTTTGCTCTCGTCTTCAACGATTCTCCGCGCAACGAGTCGCCGGGCAATCCCGCGCTCACGGGCGGCGTGCGCTATTTCCTCACGGAGGAGACGGAGGACGTGACGTTCACGGGCAACGTGGGCGCGACGACAGCGGCGCATAGCATGAATACGGGCGATTTCGTCTACTTCAAGGCGAAGCCAGGCGCAGGCAATAAGCTTCCTGCGGAACTTTCGGCAAACCTGCCGTACTACATCCGCAAGGACGCCGATCCGAAGAAGTTCACGCTCTACAACAGCATGGACGATGCGATCAAGAACAGGAGGCAGATCACGCTCTCTACGGCAGGACAGGGCGTGCAGATGGTGAAGAATAACGTCTTCACGGCGGGCGATGCGCTCTTCACGGAAGACCACATCAACGACTGCATGGAGATGTGCAGCAAGCGTGGCGGCAATCCGACGCTTGCGGTGATGAGCGGGCGCAGCAAGCGCCGCTTCTCGGCAATCGTCACGGGCGGTGCGGCAAAGCAGCGCGGCTCGAAGGACAAGGTCGCCGTGAACGTCACGGACGCTTATGAGTCCGACTTCGGCACGATTCGTGCGCAGGTCCATCCGATGTACGAGGACACGGTCATCGACATCCTCGATATGATGTACTGGGATCTCAAGTGGTTTGATCCTACTCACGAGGTCGCAGGACTCGCAAAGAAAGGCTCGTACGAGGAGTTCGTTATCGAGTCGTGGATCGGCCTTCAGGGCACGCAGCCCAAAGCGTCGGGTTCGATCTACGGCATCAAGCGTGCGTAGTAGTGTAAGAAAAAATGAGAATAGAGGCTCGCGAAATGCGGGCCTTTTCTTTTTGGGGAGGAGGAAGCTATGTGATACTCAATCAGAACCTCTATGAGGAGGACGGCAAGGTCATCCTAGAAAACCGCATCGACTGTCAAGCGGCCATCGACATGGCGCGAGATGTGACGGCGAGCGGCGGACGTGGCAAGAACATCGTGCCGCTGGGGTTCATTCCACCTGAGATGTGGCTGTTTAACCCGTGGCTCATAGAAGCGAGGAAGGCTCAGAAGGGCGGCGACATGGGCGAGTTCACGCGGCTCGTCAAGAAATTCTTCGAGCTAAATCCTGCGTTTGCTGTGAGCAAGGAACATCAGAAACGGTATTGGCAGGGGGGTGTGTCGAGTGCTTGACGCGACGCGCATCAAGCAGATGGTGCGCTGGAAGGAAAAGGACACGGACGAGGTGCGCTTCTCGGATTACGAGATTTGGGAGGCGATTAACGAGGTCTTGCGCTACGTTGCGAACCGCCTCGCCAACATGCAGAGCGATGTGACGGAGCGAGAGAAGGTCTGCGATGACGCGACAGTTTTTGCTGACGGTGTGCCTTTGCCCGATGATTTCCTCTCTATCAAGGGCTTGTACCGTCTGTCGGACGGCTATCGGCTGCATGCGGTGTCAGATGAGCACGTGACGGCGGACACGTTTCGGCTTTTCGGCGGCAAACTGTATGCCGAAGAACCGTTTCAGCTGCAATACTACGGCACATTGGGCACGGCGAAGGACGGTTGGCTGATAAGCCTGCCCGAGAGTTTTACAGATGCTCTCGTCAAACTCACGCGCATGGTGCTGAACAATACGGATGTGGACACGATGACGCAGGCGGTCATGTCGGAGGTCGAGGCGATCGTGCCTCGAAGGAAGTACAACGGTCTGCGGTCGAAGATGCCATTTTTCATGTGAGGTGAGAAGGATGCAGGTCAAGAAGGCTGTGGCGGATATCAAGGCGGCGGGACATGACATCTCGGATGAGTACAGCGTCGAGGAGTGCCTAGGCTTCCTCAATACCGCCATCAACGAGGTATCGAGTTTGCTGATTGCCGCGCGTTCGCCGATGATGGCCGCAGAGATATTGTTGCACGATGGCGAGAGCGTGCCTGAGCGGTACGTTTCCCCTGCGGGGCGCTATCCAATCCGCGTGACAGGGCGGAAGGTGCAGTTCATCGACCGCAGTCTTTCGGAGATTCGTTTCCGCTACTGGCAGACGATGCCGCTCTTGGAAAGTGATGCGGGAGAGATGCCGTTTCCGCATGAGGCGCTCAATGATTATGCGGTCAAGGTCGCTATCCTGCTCGCTCTCAATCGCAATGAGTACGACATCTCGCAGGATAAGGCGCTTTACGATGAGCTGCGAGGACTCATCGCCGGGGCGGTGAGTCTCGATGGCTGAGATTACAAAGCGGATTCTTCATGTGCCCGACTTGCCACCCTCCGTGGCGGGAGATGGGCGCTACATCATGACCATCCTCAAGCAGTTCCTCGCACTACAAGCGGAGCAGATCAATGCGGCGAACGGCTTCAAAGCGGAGGAGGTCGAGGAGAACAAAGAAGGCAAGCTCTCGATGCCGCGCAACTTCCGTTTGACGTTCACGCGGCTCGGAGGTGCGCTCGCTTGGGATCATGTGCCTTGGCTCGCTAACCTAGCTTATTATGAGCTGCGCACGGATAAAAATGAGGGTATCGCGGGGTTGTTGGAGCGCACGCAGATGAGTACGTCGAGCGTACTGCCCTTGACGTACGTCGGGCACATCTACTTGTTCGCTGTGGACAAAGAGGGCAACCGCAGTGCGCCATCGGAGCTGCATTACACAAAACGTCGGCCTGAGAGGCCGCAGGACATTTCTCTGGCAAAGACGAACGAGGGCACGCTCATCACGTTCTTGGAGATCCCCTTGGACTGCATCGGCGCTCATGTCTACGTTAATGAGGAACGTTTCGCCTCGCCCGACAACGTATTTCTTTACAAGGGGCAGGCGGTCATAAAGCGGGTGCGCGTCGCCTATTACGACCAGTTTGGCGAGGGTGAAAGCGAGACGCTTTACTGCGTACTGCCCGACGTGGAGAATTTTACGGTGGAGCGCAATGGCGCATACCTGGATTTTTTTTGGGATGCTGTGCCCGTGTACAATGTGCGGTACGTCGTCGCTGTTGGACAGACTGCAGAGTGGGACAAAGCGCTGCGGCTCTTTGAGACGAAGCTGACAAAGCACCGCTACGTCTATCCGAACGTCGGGCGGTACTTCATGCTCGTCAAAGCGGTTGATGAGCATGATAACTACAGCGAGAACGCTGCCTACGTCGTCATGGACACGGCAACGGACGCTTCGCGCAACGTCATCCTCTCCCTCGACCAAGAAAAAGAGAAGTACCCGGGCATCAAGATCAATATGTACTACGACGAGGCGGCGGCGGAGCTGCGCTTGGAAAAGGGCGCTCTCTTCGGTGAGTACATCGTGCCCATAGCGTTGCCGCAAGTATATCGCGCACGCAACTGGTACGACTACAAGGTCATTGGCGCGACGTCGGACGACATGGCATGGGCGGATGTGGATTTCCCATGGGATGGCGCAGAGGCGGAAAAGCTGACGTGGAACGGCGTGATCGGCAGCTTGAAGGGCGCGTCGGTGCGCCATGAGATTGCGCGGTATGTGGGATTTCCTACAAGCGGGGAACTGTTCATGCTCGACGGGTCGCTCGAAGGCACGCAGGGAACGAAGCCGAAGGAGGCGCAACACGCGGAAGATTTTCGCAACGGGCGCTGGCACAGAGGGCTGCATATCGACGCGCTGACGCGACTTTCTTACGCCGTGCAAGTCGGCAGGACGTTCGGATTGAGTTTCAACATGAAGGTTACGGAGCGTGTCGATACGGTGTTCTTATCCTTGGAAGGGGCGGGCAGATGGCTGCGCGTCGGTTTTGACAGGGAGGCTGAGGAGTTTTACTTGGCGGGAAGCGACGGCGCTGAGGCTCGCGTTGCGCTTCGGACGATGGATGTGGATTGGCTGACACTCGCGATTTCCCAGGCGGAGGAATCGCGGGTTCTTTTTCTGCATTCGCTCGGTTTTATGCAGACCGTACACGCCACCGTTAGAGCGCACCCTCTCGGTGCATTTGACAGGCTTTATTGTTACCCGATCTAGGAGGGATTCACATGGAAGAAAAGCAGGAATTGAAAGTTCACGGATCGTTCGTCGGCGTATTGCGCAAGGAAGACGGTACGGTGACGACGACGCGCAAGGACAACATGATTCTGGATTGTGGCTATGATTTCATCGCCGATGCCATTGGCAACAGCAGTGCGACGCGCCCCAATGCGATGGACTCGATTGCTGTCGGCACGAGCGCTACGGCAGTAAGTGCACAACAGACGAGTCTATATTCGCGTCTGATGACGAAGAAAGCGACGTATCAGCACGTGCAGGGAACGAAGGTGTTTAGCATATCGACAAAATTCGGGAAGGGCGAGGCCACGGGCGCAATCTGCGAAGCGTGTGTCTGCGGTAATGCAGGGCTGCTTGACCGTATCGTTTTCCCCGTCGTCAATAAGGGGGAGAACGATACGTACGAGGTGACGTTCACGTTCACGATGAGCTAAGGAGGCGTAAGCGATGGGGGAGAAACGGAGCAGTTTTCATGAGAGCCGCCGTCTAACGTGGGCTGAGGCGGACTTCCCCTTTGCGGATGCGCGGGCGGCGAAGCCATGGAAGGATTTCGGTGCAGGGTTGGTCTTCGGCGATGAGATTTCCTTGTCCATCGCCTATCGGCGGAATTTTGAAGAATCCTTGGCGATTGCAGATGAGGCAGCGGGAAGCGCAAACTATGTACGAGAACTTTTTGATGAGGCTTCATTTGCAGATGGTTTTGACTGGCTCTCGCTGCGATTGCTCCATTTGACGGATTCCTTCAGTGTCTCAGACGATCGAGCTGCCCGTCTGGACTTCGTACGGGCATATGCCGAGAAGCTTCATATCGCCGAAACACCTCAGCAGATGATGAGCGTCATATTTACGCAGCCATTTTCTCTGATGGAGAAATACGAGGATATGACAGGGTTTCATGCGTTGCACCATGAATCACTGCGTTTTTCAGCTACTTTTTCTCCCCAATGTGTATTCCGTCACGAGTACATCGAGAGTGCACGAGTCAAAGATGTTTTTGGGGCGATGCTCTCCGTCTCACACCGTGAGAGTTTGAGGCTCAAGGAATCCTTCTTGCGTCCGGCAGACATTGTGCTGTCGAATGTCGCTCTGCGAGATGTGCCGTTCGATCTGGCGGGGTTCAAGATGCTCGTCGACACGGCTCCGGGGTACGAGCCGTTCATGCCGTACAACGTCGGCGAGTACGAGTATCAGAACGCGCTGACGAGGCTTCGCGTGGAGGCAGGCGTGTACGGTTCTGAACCTGTCGTCTATGACGCCGTCATCAATGTGGACATCGAGGACACAGTAGACAAGGGAACGGTTGTCATCACGGACACGGAAAAACCTACGCGTGTGCGGTTCAACAAACACTATTACACAAAACCCGAGGTTTCCGTAACACTTCAAGGAGGCAATACATCGGCAGGGGTCATTACGCCGAATATCTGCGTCATTGATGCAGATGGCGCGGGATTTTATTTCGACGTGGAACTTATTAAAAGCGACAAGACGCGGGCGAAGGGTCGTATCACATGGAGCGCCGTCGGCTATTGAGAGGAGGCTTCGCATGCAGAATTACAAGGTCATACCGCAGGAGAGTATTAAGCGTTCAAGGGCGGTCATTGAGAACAATATGGCGACGATCGCCTCGAATTTCTCGGGCACGGCATTTCCGACGACAGGCTTGCAAATTGGCATGAAGTGCTACCGTGTGGATTTGGGAAGAACGTACACGCTGAAGAACACAAGCCCGCTTAAGTGGGAGGACGATGCATCCTCGGGGGTGTTTGCGGCGGAGGCGGAGGTTGCAAACAAGGCAATTTCAGACCGTTTTGGGCGAAGGCTTGAGGAGACGTATGTGTTGGTTTCTACGCGCGGAAAGGCGCAGGGCGTGGCAACGCTCGACGAGAACGGAAAGGTTCCCGTCGAGCAGCTGCGGATGCAGGAAGACGTGGCGACGAAGAGCTATGTGAGGCAGCAGGTGCAGACAGTAGTCGATGCTCTACCGAAGGTTGCGCCCCAAGCAGACAAGGCGAACAAGGATGGAATCGGCCGAGATATTGCGGGAACGTATGCACCGAAGGACGGCGCAGGAGCTTATGGCACGTGGAGCATCAACGTCACTGGCTGGGCGACGAAAGCAGGGTCAGCAGACGAGGCGGCGAGAGCCGCTTCTGCAGATAAAGCGACAAGAGCAGAGACGGCGGGCAGGGCGGGTTGGGCGAATGGTGCCGATCTTGCGCTGAATATCCCAACGTATGATCGCGGCGGAAATATTTGGATTGCATAGGTGACGGCATGGGAATTTATCACAAGAAGCTCTATATACGACGGGGCGGTGCGGTCATCGGCCACAATCTCTATACGAGCCTCTCGGAAGCGGGAGGGAACGCGCTCTGTCTGCGCGACGGCGGCAACGTCCTCTACGCCGCGCTCGGCAACACGGGAGATGCCAATGCGAGTCCTCTGCGTGTGCGCAAGGGAAGTGCTGTGTACGCTGTGCTGCAGGCGGTTGCTGTTGCACCGCCTCCGACACCGCCGACACCGCCTCCTACACCGCCTGTCACAGGGCCTACTCCGCCAACGAGAGGGTCAAACATCCAAGTATTGTCGGATTGCGATTACTTTACGGTGCCCGCTGGATGCCGCAAGATCCTTTTTGCACCTGTCAGCGTGTCTGGATATTGGTGGCGGACAGAAACAGTGCGTCTTGAGTGGTATGCTACGAGTAAATGTGTTGTCATAGATTTGCCATGGGACGGTGCGCAGGTACGCATTCTGAATCCCGTGGCGAATAATCCTTACGGAAAAAACCGCTTCATGCAGCAAGCATCGAGTGCGACAACAGCTTTCGTGCAGTTGCGCGACGTGGTGTATATGTATCCGCCAGGGCATCCACCACATAACGGTGAGCAGACGACCTGTAGCGTATGGTCGGGGATGGAGATCAATCCGCAAAGCTTTAATTATTCCGAGCACCAATGGAATCAGGTCAAAGTACCTTACGCTGTCTATTGGGGCGCGGATATCAACGGCTTGTCGAACTGAGAGGAGGGAGAACATGCAGGAGTTTCGGGAGATACTGGAGACCGATACGGTCAGCGATTCGCGCGAGTATATCAACAAGGGGCTGCAGACACTTCGGAGCAATTTCGCGGGCGAGGCATTCCCAACGGAGAATCTTGCTGTCGGTATGAAGTGCTACCGTATAGACAAGGGCAGGACATACACCTTGAAGAGCCTTGACCCGCTTCTCTGGGAGGAGGACGGCAGTGCTGTCAAGCGCGAGGACATGACGAACTCGCAGCTTTTTACAGAAGCGATGACGCGCGAGGCGCTGAAGAACATCACGGATTGGAGTCATTTCTTCTCTAAGCTCCCCGTGATGGAGTACCTTGACCTCTCGCCGTACCCCATCGACAATGCGACGAAGCTCGAATATCTTTTTGCCAATGATTTCATGCTCAAGTCGGTTACAGGGCTTGAGATCGGTGCGGGCAAGGAAGGTGCACAAGGCTGGATATCTTCTTCGGTAAAAAGCTTCGAGGGTATGTTTTATCGTTGTGAATCACTACTCGAGTTCAACGGGGAGGTGATCAATACGCGCGGCGTGGAGAATTTGAAAGAAATGTTCGCCTATTGCCGTCGATTGACAAAGCTCTCTGTGGGACACTGGATTATGCAGCAGTGCAAGACGATGGCGGGAATGTTCAAAGGCTGCGAGAAGCTTGAGGAGATTGACGTATCAAAGTGGGACGTGTCGAACGTGGAGGACTTCTCCTCGATGTTCGAGGGATGCAATAGTCTGACGGCGCGAATCTGGAAGACGTATGATAAACCAGAAAATCAATATTTTGGCATTTCTGACCTGCGCGCCTGGGTTACGACGAAAGCGAAGAACATGGGGCAGATGTTCAAGGGCTGTTTGAAGCTTGGCGTGCTCGACCTCTCGAAATTCGATATGCGCAATGTGGAGAATGCACAGGGGATGTTCCAGGACTGCTACAATTTGCGCAACATTGTCTGCGGCGAGCATACGTTCTCGACGAGCAAGGTGAAGAATTTCGCTCACATGTTTGACAGTGCATTTGAAGGAATCAGTGGCGGTGGCTATTCATATTACAATCAGGAACCTATAAGGCTTCTGGAAAAGATGGATTTCTCGTCTGCTACCAATATGACGGCCATGCTGCGCAATGTCAGCCTCTACAATGAGGAGGTAAAAATAGACAAAGGTGATGTGGATGCTTTCTGGGTCGAATTCGCCCATTACATCGGCGACGAGAAGTATTGTGCACGAGGCTTATCCTTGCGAATCAATGCATCAAAGCTGGATGACATCATGCAGATGCTGGAAGGGTACAGTCAAAATGGCATCTATTTGGAGATGGATACGAGCAATATCACCAATATGTCTCGGCTGTTCGAGCACTGCTCGGCAACATGCATCCGTCTCAAGGGATTCGATACGCAAAGAAGCATTGCTCGTTGGATGTCTTGGCAACCGAAAGAGACAGGCATCGCGCATATGTTCCAAGGCTGCCGTTCCCTACGCTTCCTCATCCTCGATTCGCAGGAGTTCACATTCAAGCTAGAACACAAGGATTCTTACTACACGTACACGGAGGATATCTTTGCCGACCTACCTGCCGAGTGCCGCGTCCTTGTGCCTAAGGCGCTTCTTCCTACGTATCGCGCGGCGCCCGTCTGGAAGGACTATGCGGAGCGAATCGAGGCGATGGAGGATTATGAATTCACAGGGAGTAGCCGCATGTTCGTTCGTCGGCGCAGGCCGACGGCAGAGGAATATGTCCGGATACAAGATACGGTAACATTCAGAAAGGTGTGATGCGAAATGGTGCTCAAACTCAAGGAGGATTGGACGGAGATCGCGGCGACGGAGGGAATGCTTTATGCGCCTGAGCGCAGCGTGGAAGTGTCTACGGAGAAGGAGAATGGCTCGGGCATTCTCTTGGAGGCGGGGAAGGCGTTCCCATTCAAGGTCAAGGCGAAGCTCTATGCGCGTGCGGCATCTGGTCACGCGCAGCTGAACGTGCTCGCCATCACACTGCCGACGGGGTGATCTTATGCGCAGGACGATGAAGCACAATGCGACGCGCGTCGTCTACAACGATTTGTCGGGCGGCATCAACGTGATGAGCGAGGGCGACCTCATTGCGCCGAACGAGATGCAGTTCTGCCAAAATCTCTGGTTCTTGGGGTATCAGCGTGCGCTCGTGCCGCGCGGAGGGCTTTCCGCACCGCTCTTTTCTCTGCCGTCGGCGATACGGGGAGCGTTCTATGATGTGGACAGCAACACGCTGCTCGTGTTCCTCTTCGACAAGAGCGTATACAGTGTTGCGGGCGACATGGTGAAGCCGAAGCGTCTCGGAGAACTGACAGGCGAGAGCCGCCCTTCTTGTGCGAAGTTCCAAGACCGCATCTGGATTGCGTCGGGCGGCAGGCTTCAAGCGTACGATTTTTCGGGTGAGGGAAGCCTCAAGACGGTGGATGCTGCGCCCGTTTGCGACATGGTGTTCCAGCGCTCGGCGCGGCTTTGCACGAGCCTTTCTGGCTCAGACCGACTCACGCTTTCTGCGGTGGGCGACGGCTTCACATGGGCCGTGGATGACAATTACAAGTCAAAGGGTGCGTGGCTTGACGTGGGATATGGCGACAGCGGCGACATCATCGCAGTCGTTCCTTTGGCGACCGACCTCTTGATTTTCAAGAACAACGGCATGATTTACCAGCTCGTCGGTGATCAGGCGATTGACACATGGGCGGTCTACCGTGTGGCGACGGAAACGGACGCTATCGGACACGGCTGCGCTGTCGCCGTGGGCAATGATGCGGTGTTTGTCAGCCGGCAGGGCATGAAGACGATGCATACGACGATGGACTACGGCAATATCGCGCAGGGCGACATCGGTGAGAAGTGGAATGCGCTCGTCGTCAAGAGTCTCTACGAGCCAGAGATGTTCCACTTGCGCCGAAGGAAGCTGCTGCTCATCTGCCCGACGTCACATAAGGAAAGCCTCATCGCCTACAACTACGCCGTAGGTGCGGCGACGACACTTTCCTTCCCCGTGCCCGTGACGGCGATCGTCGAGCGTCCTGACGGGCTGCTCGTCCTGTCGAAGCAGGAAGCCTATCGCATGGAGGAGACGAATCTCACGGACAATGGGGCGCCGATCGACTATCGGCTGCGCGTCCGTGACATCGTGAGTGGCGATGAAATTATCGTGCGCGGCGTAGATTCTTCCATGGCAGCGGAGCAGGCGGGCGAGGCGCTCGTAGAAGTGGACGCGATGCACCTTTCGATGCCTGTGAATGCGCGGCGCAAGGTGCGTACGAATCACACGTCGGCGCGTATCGTGACGACAGTGTCGTCTCAAACGCCGTTCCAGATCAAGCATTTGGCTTTGGAGGTGGCGGACTTATGACATTTGCTGAGTGGGCGGCGTTCTACGACAAAAAGAATCCCGAAGATCCGTTCAGTCCTACACCAGGATATGACTTATACTTCGTCCCTGAAAAGGGATTCTGTGAAGTGTTGTTCACGGAAACGATGGCGATTATCGCTCAAACAGCGGGCGATGGTCGCTTTTTTCGTGACAAGGTGGAAGAGGTCGCGCGAAAGCTCGGCTATAAGGAGGGCGGAACGATCTGCATCCGCAAGGAGATTCGTGCCTACATCCGGCTCTTCGGGTATTGCATTGAGCGCGAAGAGAAGCTGCCTGACGGAGAGATTCGCTACCATGCACGGCACAAGAAAACGGGCAAGTGGCTTCGCGCTTCGCCCATGTTTCGTTATAAGGGGTCGGGCGAGCTGGCATACGGTGTGACGTGGGAAATATAGGAGGGCGATACCATGTACTTGGATGATGTATACCAAGCGTGGCATTGGGAAAGTGACGCGGGGAGCATGGAGGCTTTTCGCAGATTCTTCCGTCATGCACGCTTCAAAAAAGGCTCGTCGACGACGGTGCAGAACTCGTACCAGCCGACGAAGGGCGAGATCGAGCTGACGCAGGCGAGTGCGGACTATGCGAAGAAGGTAGCGCCAAACGCGTACTACTTGAACGACGTGGCGCGAAAGCTCTTGCAGGATTCTTTGGGCACAGTGCAGGTTGATTTCAACCGCATGAACAACGATGCGCAGGGAAGGCTTTCCTCTGCCTTGGGCGCAATGGGGAATCTCGTCGGTGGCAACGATGCAGTGACGAGGACAACAAATGGGACGCTCGGACAGCTCGCAGGACAGTCAGGGCAGCTTGCGCGAGAGAACGCGGGGCTTCTCGGTTCTCTTGCCGGGGGATATCGGACAGCGACGGATGCCGCGAACGGAGCGTTGGGACGTGCGGGAGGAGATATCGGACAGGCTGCGCAAACGGCGAACGGAAAGCTCGATTGGGCAGGGCGTGCAGGACTCGGCGCAGCGGGCGCAGCGAATGGAATGCTGGAAAGTCTCGCCAACGGTGTGATCCCTACCGCGTATCAAAAGAACATGGAAGGGAGCATCCGCTCGGCGCTGCAGAACACGATGGGCAAGACGGTCGCCGACCTCGGCAATCGCGGTGTGCTCAATAGCTCTGTGACGACGGGCGCGATGAACGATATCGAGAGGAACGCTTCGGATGCGGTGGCGCGGCAGTACCAACAGAATATCGCGCAGGTCGCATCCCTCGCGCAGCAGCAGAACCAGAATACAGCAGGGGCGGTGCGCGATTGGGCGAGCTTGGCACAGCAGCAGAATCAAAACGCGCTAAACGCTGCACAGGCGCAGGCGGGTTTCGCGCAGCAGCAGCTCGGCAATACGGGCAACCTAGGCAATGCCTTGCAGAACATCTACAACACGCAGTATTCACACCTGCAAGGGGCACTCGGTCAGCAGGCGAATCTCGCGCAGCAGCAGTGGGCGAATGCACAGGGCAATGCCTCGGCGAACAGCGGACTCTTGGGGAATCTCGCCAATATGGCAGGATCTCCCATCGCGCTTGCGGCAGCTGCGCAGGAGGCGGCGCAGAATCCCGCGTTCCGTGCGTGGAATGCGTCGATGGGCTTGAACGGTGCAACGACAAACGCGCTCGCGGGTATCGCAGGCAAGGGCACGAGCACGCAGACGACGACGCAGTCGGGCGGCGGCGGTTTCTTCGGCGGCCTCTTGGGCGGCGTACTGGGAGGCGCAGCGAACTCTCTTGGCGCGGGACTCTTCTGCTTCCCGACGGGGACAAAGATCAAGATGGCGGACGGCTCGGAGAAGCGCATCGAGCATATCGAGGTCGGCGACAAGGTCATGGCATGGGGCGAGCACGGCGAGGAGGAGGCCGAAGTCCTTCGGACGATGCAGCCACATCATGTCGAGGTCTACAATCTCGTATGCTCAGACGCACATACCATGGCGACGCTCTCGCAGCCGTTCTTGACGGAGGACGGCGCGTGGGTCACACTCGAAGACCTCAAGATGAAGCAGCGCTTGAAGAATGCGGGCGAGGTGCACGCAGTCAGCTTCAGCGGCGATCGCTGGGTGTACGACCTCCAAGTGTCGGGTGCGAATACATATATCGCGGACGGGTTCATTGCTAAAGGCGGAGACGGCTCGATCTGGAAAGAATAGGAGGCTGAATGCATGAATTGGGAAGACATCGGCATGATGGTGGGGTACAACCTTGCCAACGGATATTTCAAGAACCAGCATGACCGCTGGGTGGATGAGGGGCGCAAGGCGCTCAAGGATATGGCGAATGTCAGTGACGCAGACCGCACGAATGCGAGAGGCTTCCTGCAGGGGGCGATCGACCGCAACGGACTCATCGGACAAGACCCGCAGCTCCTGTACTTGAAGCAGAAACAGGGCTACATGCAGGCAGCGAACGACAAGCAGTATCTTCTTGACAACGGCTATGCAGAGGACTCGAAAGAGGTCAAGGATTTCGACGCGAAGATGGCGACAGCACACAAGAATGCGGACGAGCTTCGCTCTTATGCCAAGAGTGCAGGATTCGATTTCGGCGGATTGGGTGACGGAATGAACCTCCAACAGCTCAACCATGAAGTGAGCCGCAGACAGTTCCCCGCACTCTACGATGAGAGCCGCTATGACCTCTCGAACCATCTGCCGCATGACAAGCGCCTCTGGTCGGATATGGGAGCAGACTATGCGCTTGGCAAGACAAATACGATGCCGACGTTCGGCGCGGGCGGCGCACAGCCGACGCAGGAGCAGGCAGCAGCAATGGAGGCAGTCGCAGCACAGGCGGCACCGCAAGCAGGAACGCCACAAACGGGCGTGCCGCAAGCCCAAGCAGGGGCGCCTCAGACGCTCGGCGTGCCGGGGCTTGCCAAGCCGGCATCAGAGCTTTCGAGCGAGGAGTTGATGCAGCTACTCGGCGGGAGGCCGTCTTTTCGAGACGATCCGTTCGGACTTCGAGGCGTGAACCAGGGAAACGCATTTTCCCTTGGCGCGAATAATGTTCTCGCGAACCAAGGGGGACAAGGAACGGCTGCACAGAATACGGCGACACCCTCTCAGACCGCACAGACGAGCGCAAAAGAAACGCAAACGCCAGACGCAAATGTTGATATGGGGCAGAGTTCAGACGCGCACACGGACGCTCCTGTGGCGAATGGCGGCTATCCCTATCAAGGCATGTTGATGGGCGCGGACGGCGGTGTAAAGAATACGACGAGCGTACCAAACCAGATTACGGCAGAGAGCATCTACAAGTATCTGCAAAGCATCGGGCAGATCGACAAGAAGGTAGATTACGATGCGGCAATCGATGAGCTTGCCAAGGCTTTCGCCGAAGAGCGCGTCAAGCGCATGACAGACGATGACAAACGCGAATACCTTGTCTCTCACGGCATCGGCAACGACATCGCAAGCATCGTGATTCCTGAGGCAAACGCCAAGGCGCGTGATAAAGCAAGACAAGAGGCGGTCGCGAAGATGGCGGCAAGCGCGACGAATCCGATGATGGCCGAGGCGCTCTCGCTTATGGCTCTGACGGATGGCGCAAAGCCCGGCGACTTTATGAAAGCCATCAGCACCACGAAGCCCGAGATGGGATTCAACGATCTCGATCTTGGTGGCACGAAGATACGGGCGATGTACGACAAGAACGGCTGGCTCAAGCCCGAGGCGGCACAGTTCGTCAAGACGCTTTCGCCGAATGAGATTGTCGTCAGCCGGGACAAGGCGGCGGGACGTCAGTTGCGGGCAAACATCGCGGATGCAGAAATCAAGAAAGACCTCGCTGTGGCGAAGGCGAACAACAATACGCGATACGCTACCGCGAAGATGCGAGAGGAAGGTGCGAATTGGCGTACGCAGTATGCTCAGGCCAACGAGAATGCACGTATGCAGTACAGGTCTCAAAACGGCGGCTCGGGCGGCAGGGCGGCTGGCGGCAAAGGCGGCGAGAAGCTGACGCAGGCACAGCAACACTTCCTCAACGAGTTCTCCAATCGCTATCTTGCGGCCAAGCAAGCGATTACAGACGGCTACAGCGAGGACGATCACGGTCTGCAAGAGCTGACGGATTTCTTGTACGACGATGGACGCAAGATGCTTTCGCCGGAGGACTTTAGAAAGTTTGAGGCATACGTCTACGCACTGCAAGGCTATATGTGGAAGCAGCACGCCATTGATGATCCAACCAATGAGAATGCAGAAAATCAAGCGATGGAGCATTGGAGACATGTACCGCCCGAGATTCTGGAAGAGGAATTCCCTGGGTACAATTTTGACGCTTACAAGTAATGACAAGGGAGGAACTGAGCCATGAGCCTGATGACAGACATGCTTCGGCAAAGCATTGCAAACAGCGGCGTATCGGTTCGCGTAGGGGATTCGAGGAATTTAGAGCCGAGCAAAGACGAAGGTACGAGATCGGATGATGATAATGCCTGGAAGTACATTTCTGTGGGCGATTTTTCCGGGCTGAACGATTATACCGATCGCGAGTATGATTATCGCAAGATTCCTTTTTTGGGGCAGTTTGTTGGCCACGCGGCGGATGCCGCTACAGATGGTATTGCCAGTTTAGCTCAGTTCGCAGGTTTCGAAAAGGCGGGGGATTTCCTCCATAACGAGGCGCAGAAAGGTGAGGCGCAACTGCCGTCGTATACGCAGCCAAGCTTGTCGCTTGATTACATCACCGATCCGAACGGCCTGACATCTGCCGCTGGCATGGTTACGGGTTCTATGCTTTCTATAGCGCCTGTTGCCGCCCTCATACCTGAAAGTGCTGTCGCGGGAGCGGTAACTGCTGCAAGCAAAGTCCCCAAAATAGGCGGGCCTCTCAGCAGGTTTGTGGGGAATGCCATCCGCTGGGCGCCAACGGGACCAGTTGAGGCGGCGATGGAGGGCGGCGCTGTAGAGCGTGAAATGCTGGAAAACGGGGCAAGCCGTGAAGACGCTAATCGGGCGGCTTGGGATGTTTTCAAGGGAAATGCAGCCTTGCTTACAGCGACAAATGCCGTTGAGGGCGGACTGCTTGGCAAACTTGTGCATAAAGCTCCGACCTTTTCCAATCCGATCGCCAATACAGCCAGCAAGATCTTCAACTATGCGCCGCAGACGGTAGCTGAAATGGCGGTGCAAGGCTACGAGGAAGGTGCTCAGGAAGGAATCTCACGTGCCGCCATGGGACAGGGGGAGGATTCATTCTCTCAGATTCTGAATCCAGTAGACTGGACAGATGAGCAGTGGGATGCTGCAAAGATGGGAGCGGCAGGATCGTTTCCTCTTGTCGGCGGCACAGCTATGATGCGTCATTTGCAAGGGGCGCTTTCCAGTGCGGATGATACGGAGGACGCGCCCACTGCAAACAACGCCCCGACGCTCACGAGCGGCAATGCGGAGATTGACGACGCGATCGTATCTGCTGCGGCGAAACATGGACTGCCTGCCGACCTGCTCTTCGCGGTTGCACAGGCGGAGAGCGACTTCGATCAGTCCTCTGTCTCTAGTACTGGGGCTAAGGGCATCATGCAGCTTATGCCGGACACAGCGGCGGCGCTCGGCGTAGATGCTGACGATATGGTGCAGAACATCGAGGGCGGCGCCAGATACTTGAAACAGCAGCTCGACGATTTCGGTGGAAACGTTGAGATGGCACTCGCCGCATACAATGCGGGACCAGGAGCTGTAGAAAAGTACAAGGGCGTGCCTCCCTATACGGAGACACAGAACTACGTTGCAAAAATCATGGGCATCCTCGACGGAGCGAACATGAATCCGGCGACGGAAGCTGAGCCAGCTCACAGTCTCCTTGACGATGCAGAGCCTTTTATCGGCACGAGGATGGTCAACGGTGCGGAAGGATGCGTGGAAGCGGTCACGAAGATCGGCGCTGCGGGAAGCGATTTCCTTCGTGCGGAATTGGATGCAGGCGTCGTCAACGTGGACAGGCTCGTCAAGGATGCGGGCGATCGCGTGATTCCCTTCGATCCGTCAAAGCTGGAAGAGGGCGACGTCATCGTCTATGGAGACGACACCGATTCGCAGAAGCATGTCGTTCTTTATGATGGCAAAGGCGGATATATCGGCAATTCATCCAAGCTGGAGCTTGTCGTCCATAGGGACGACTACAATGCCATGAAAGACTTATACCCGACGAAGATCATCAAATCGGGCGGCAGATATGGAGGCACAGTCAATATTTCTTCCGTCTCCGGTAGCGTCCGTCCGATTGACTACAGCGGGCTTGTCGTCGATGCGAAGAACCTCCAGGCGAATGCAGCCGCGATGAAGGCGCTCATCGATGGCGACAAGCTGACGCCCGCGCAGAAGGCGGCAATCATCGACGCGGCGGAAATCATCCGCGACACACCGACGGAAGCGAGCACAGCGTCTCCTGCGGAGGACGCGCTTGACTACAACGCATGGCAGAGGCTCATCGACCACAAGGACGTCAAGGGCATCTTCGCCAAAGACCCAGAGCGCGTCACGCGCATGGTCATGCGTGGCGAGGAGACGCAGCGGAAGGCACAGACGGTCGCAGCCATTGAGAACCAGCAGAAAGTCGCGCAAGCACAGGCCATACAGGCACAGGTGCAAGCGGCGGCACAAGCGCAGCCTGTAGCGAATCCCGCAGAGAGCGCGGCGCGTCTCGCGAGCGTGCAGCAGGAGCTTTCCATGCCGCCCATGGCGCAGCAGGAGATTGCAGCGCGTCTTGCTTCTTACGCACAGACGACGCCGCATGACGTGGAGCGCGTTGTCATTCAGAACGGCCTCGCACACGGAGACTTCACTGGAATTGCGCGAGCGCTTCCCGAGGTCTATCGTGCAGCGGCAGGGCGTTGGATGCAGCAGCCTCAGGAACAGGCACAGGCGCAGCCTCAAACGCAGCCACCGCAACCGACAGCGATGCCTGCTCAGCAGGATATACAAGTGCCGAATGTTCAGACAAACGACGTTGCTGTCCCACCTTCCCAAGAAAGGCAAGGGCTTTGAGACGGCATACGTGGATACGGCGACGGCGATCCAAAAGGAAAACGGCCTCGACGATCTCAAGAAAGTCGCCAAGGCCGCAGGAGTGAGCGATGAGGATTTGGAGACGGCGATTGCACAGAAAGGGCATTTGGCTGTGCCGGTGGAAGTCTACGCGCAGTCCAAGGCTTCGCCGGAGCTTTTGGAGTCGGTGTCTTTTTCGGCAGACACGGATTCGATGGCACGCATGAAGGAGCATGCCAAGGAGATTCGCGAGGCCATGACGGAGGCGCACGAGGAGGCTGTCAAGCAGCAGATCGACATCATGGAGGCGATTCTCGGCGAGTGGTTTCCTGTGGCGGAGAATGCAGGCGAGGACATGAAGCGCCGCATGGAACGGGAAAAGGATATGGCAGGCGCTGCGATTCTTACGCGCATGGACAATCCTATGCAGGGATGGCATGAGCTTTACAAGAAGGCAAAGCAGGCGCGGCAGGCGATGCTGCAGCCGGCACTAGACGCTTTGGCGCGCGGCATGAAGCAGGGCGTTGACATCATCCAGAATGAGGACGGAAGCGGCGTGCGCGTCTCGAACAATGAGCAATGGTATCGAGACTTCTACAAGGAGCATGGCCGCGCTCCGACGCAGACGGAGCTTCTTGACATGGCGCGTGCCATGGTGGCAGGTGAGGCGACTGCGCCCAAAGTGGAGGGCTGGTGGCTGACGAATTTGTCGGAGTCCGAGGCAAAGGGGATGGAGCAGCAGAAGGCGGAACTTGGACAGCTTGACGAGAATATCGAGACGCTCGAAAGCATCAAGGAGCGCATGAAGGAACTCGATGGCGTGGAACTCAAGCTGACCGCAGGGCTGACGGCGGAGGGGTATTCGGTCTATCGCCGCATCATGGCCGATCTGAAATCCATCGGCGGCACTGCGTCCAAGGCGGCGCGTATGAACGCAGTGCTGCTGGCGCGTCATGCGGATCTCTATGCCAAGGCGATCACGGAGAAGACGGGAAAGAAATTCACGGCGCTGGATTATTACCATACGTTTGCCATACAGGCCGGACGCGAGGGGGATGCAGCGGACGGTCTGTATCAGCGCACCGTGGAAAAAGAAAAAGAAGCCGTCCGCAAGCAGTATGCGGGGACGGCTCTGTGGATGAAAGCGCCGAACGGCGAGGCGACGAATCTGACGGAGGATCAGTGGCTCACAGTGCGCACGCCGGCGTTTAAGGCGTGGTTCGGAGATTGGGAGCAGGTGGCGACGCAGCACGCACTTGAAGAGAGTGTGCCGCTCACAATCTCGAAAGAGCTTTTTGCGTTGGAGGGGAAAGAACTGCGCCGCGCGGCGAAGGAAGTCTATCAGCGCGAGTATCAAAAGAATGGGGATGCAATCTCGGTCTCGACTAGGGATGGGCGGCTGATCGCACTCGGTATGCGCGGTTTTAGGGAAATCAGAAGCCACTCCGCCGATTCGCTGGTTCTGAGAATTGTCCCGAATATCAGGGAGATCGTTGAGAATGGGCAGTTCCTCTTCAGCGGCGCAGTGGAAAAAAAGAACAGAAATAAGGTGGATAACACAAGAGCGTTTCACTATTATGCGGCGAAGGTCGCTATAGCTGGAGATGAGTATTATGTGCGTTTTGTCGTGCGTGAATACACGAATCAGTCCCTCTATTATGACCACGATCTGACAACCGTGGAGACAATAGAAAAAGATGCCGACTTCTCTGCAAATCCTGATCCCAAATCAGGGGGAGAGAAATCGACATCCTTTATTAAAAATAGTATAGCAAAGTGGTGGGCGGATGTCAAGGATATAAAATCTTCCAAAGTTGTGGACGAAAATGGCGAGCCGCTTGTCGTGTATCACGGAAGCGATGCGGACTTTGATGTTTTTGACAGGAGCAAAGGGCGCACCAATATGGATATTCAGGGGATGTTCTTTTCCCCGTGGGAGCTTGATTCAAAGGGATATGGCACAAATGTCCGTGCGTTCTTTCTTAATGTCCGCAATCCCGCCAATGAGGGGCAAGGCTACAAGGCTTTGAATCGCTATCAAGGACAGAACGGTGCAGGAATTAAGGCGCGTGAGGATTTGATTGCAGCAGGTTTTGATGGCGTCAATAGTTCGGATGAGGAGTTTATTGCCTTTGAGCCAAATCAGATCAAGTCGGCAACGGACAACACGGGTGCGTTTTCTGCGATGGATGAGAATATTTACCATCAGAGCAATGAAATTGTTTCCCGGGCGGAGGAGCGTCTTCGTGCGGATGAGAAGAGCTGGAATGCGCTGATTGACCGATATGATGCAGCGGATAAGCGGAAATGGGAAAAAGAAGAGAATGGTACGCTGTTCCATGTGATGGACGTTCCTCTTGTGTTGCAGATCCTCAATATCCCGTATGATTCGCTCCATGTGTTCGGGAGTTTTTTCGCACATTCTGTCAATAAAAACCATAAGGGTATGACGCTTGATCTTTTGCGCCAGCTTCCGCGTAAGATGGCAGACCCGCTGATGATTACGCGTGGGAATAAGCCGGACAGCTATGTCTTTGCCGTTGGGCTGAAGGATGCAAATGGGGCGACGATTGTCGTACCTGTGGAGATCAACAAGAATGTTGAGCGTGATGGGGCAACCGCCAATATCATTAATTCCGCATTTGGGAAAACGGCAGGAAAAAAGGGAAATAAGGCCTCGCTAAAATGGTTTGAGAAACAATTTAATAACAACAATGTGCTTTACATGAATAAAAAAGAAAGCATCACTTGGTTGCAGTCCTACTGGAACGGCTCTCCAGCGATTGTTGCAACAAGCAATGCTTTATTTGCCTCTATTGTATCAGGGAATTTCCAAAATGTAAAGACGGAAACTGATTTGGAAGCAGTACGGAGAAGCAGTTTTGGTGTCTACCAGCGTGTCCGCAATGCCAACCAGGGACGTATCGTCAAGAATAGTGCGGGCGGGCGCGTGATCGAGCTATTTGAGGGGGCGGATGCTTCGACGTTTCTCCATGAGATGGGGCATATGTTCCTCATGGATTTGGAGGATTTGGCGAGGCTGGAGGACGCGGCTTCAAAGAGGGATTTGGTGACGGTGGACGAGTGGGCGGCCTGGCACGAGGGGGCGGCCAAGGATTATGAGGGTTCGCCTTGGGAAGAGGAGTTCAAGGCGCGCGAGCAGGCGATCCTGGACGCGCACGCGGCGGGCGATGTGCTGACGGAAAAGAAGCTCAAGGAGGAGTGGCGGCACGAGCGTTTTGCGCGCGGCTTTGAGCTTTACCTCAGGGAGGGCAAGGCGCCGTCGTCTTCGCTGCGCTCGGTGTTTCGGAAGTTCAAGGAGTTTTTGCGCAGGATTTACAAGACGGCAATCTCTCTTGGTGCGCGTCCTTCGGCCAAGGTGGAAGCGGTCATGGCGCGCATGGTGGCGACGGAGGAGGAGATTCGCGCGGCGAGTCTCGATGAGCGCTATCGTTCGGTCGAGGAGGCGGGCGGCGAGAAGCTGTTTACGGAATCGGAGCGGGAGACGTATGAGCGCTGGAGGCGCGAGGCCGAGGAGGATGCAGAGGAGGCGCTGCGCGTCCTCGTGATGCGCGATCTTGAGGAGAGGGGACGCAAGGAGATCGCTGAGAGCGTGCAGGAGGAGGAGAGGAGAGCGCGCGAGGCGCTGGAAAATGATCCGGTGTATATGGCGGAAGCGGCCATGGAGGCGAGCGGGGACGCAGATGTCGTGCTGCATTGGTTCGCTTCGCGCGAGGATTTTTTGAAAGAGCGTGCCAGGCGCAAGTCTTTGGAAGAGGAGCTTAAGGCGCATGTGCAGGCGTATGCGGCCAAAAAAGAGCAGGAGATGATCGCTTCTCATTTTACGGAGGAGAAGATTGCCGAGGCGATGGAGTCGCCGGAGGGGTACAAGAAGCGTCTTTCTTTGGAGGCGGCAGCGTATCGGCGAAAGGAGCGCCTGCTCAGCCGCGTGGGCAAGAAGGCGGATGCGGCGATGGAGGAGCTGGAAGCGGCGCTCAAGGCCGCGCCAGAGCATCTGGATTTTACGGCAGAGAAGGATACGGAGGAGGCGCAAAGGGTGCAGAAGGCGGCTGCACGTCTGCGCTACGGTGCGAAGTGGGACGCAAAGGAGAGCCAGGAGATCGACGATTTGCGCCGCGCCGGCACGCGCGAGGAGATGGCGGAGAGGCTGGGGGCTTTTCGCGAGAAGGTGCAGAAGAAGCGGCAAAAGGAACGAGGGGGGAAGCAGCGAGTTCAGGGCGAAGAGGAGGCGTCAAATTGGCGGGCTTTTGAGGAGGAGCTTTTGCAGAGGGAGCGCGTTTTCCGCGAGACGGCGGAGGGAATCCTACGCCAACGGCCGTTGGCGGAGTCGTGCAATCCTAATTTTTATCGGCAAAGGGAGCGCCGTCATGCGCGTACGGCGGCCAAGATGGTCAAAGCGGGTCGCTGGGATATGGCGCGGCTGGCGAAGGAGAATCAGGCGATGTCGTCCGCCTGCGCCTTTGCGGCGGAGCAGAATAAGGAGAAGCTGGAAAAGCTTCTGGCGGGGGTCAAGAAGAAGTTGGGCGCAAAGACGGTGCGGCTGGCAGCGCAGGAGCGGTATTGGCTGCATCATCTGGCGTATTTCTTGAGGCTCAAGGACAGGGATGCGCAAGTGCCGGCGGAGGGCGCGAAGGATTTGACGACGATGTTCCACGGTTACGAGGAGTCGCTCGACGTGAGTGCCGGGGATGCGCCGGCGACGCTCCTCAACGTCTTGCTGAGTGGGGAGTTCAGCGGCTATTCGTCGCTGACGCTGGACGAGTTCGCCGGCGCGGTGAATGTCATGAATATCCTCTATACAGTCGGGCGCGACATGTTCAAGATGAAGTCTATCAAGGGCAAGGACATGCAGGATGTTGTCGCGGAGATCATGGCGTCGAAGTCGCGCCTTGCGCCAAAGCCGGTGGAGGAGCACGCGGTCGCGCCGGATGCGGGCGGCGTGGGGTATAACGATGTGTTGGCTCGGGTCCCGGGCATTGGCGAGAAGATGGCGCAGATTGGACAGCAAGGTTCGCTGAATATGATGAAGCCGGAGCTTATGGCCAGCCTCCTGGGCGAGGAGGCGCACAAGTATATTTATGGGCTCTATGAAAAGGCGCAGATGCAGGAGGCGGAATTGCTGGGCGAGAGCCAAAGCGAGCTGGAACGCGCGAAATATCAAGGCCGGCAAGAAAATGGTCTCGAAGGAGAATATTATTTGCATGGCGCTCAACTGGGGCACGGAGACAAACCGCAGCCGGCTCCTGGATGGGCACGGGGAAGATTTTGATGTGCCAAAGCTCCTGGAAGAGAACATGACGGAGAAGGACTGGAAGGCAGTCCAGGAGGTCTGGCGCCATATCGACAGCTTTTGGAAAGAGACGGCACGGACGGAAGAGAAGCTCAACGGCGTGCATCTGCAGAAAGTGGAGGCCTCGCCCTTTAGTATCCGGACGGCGGATGGCACGGAGGTGTCGCTCGACGGCGGCTATTATCCGATCCGCTATAATCCGGAAAAGTCGTCGAAGGCGCACGCGCAGGAGATCGACGAGGCAGCCAAGCGTGAGATGTCTGGTGCGCAGGTGCTGGGCACGGGGCGGAGCTTTACCAAGCGGCGTTCGTCGGAGCGCATCGCACGGCCGCTGCAGCTGGAGTTTTCCGTGCTGCAGGATCATCTTTTCAACGTGATCCACAACATCGCATTCCGCATTCCGGCACGCGACGTTTATCGCCTGCTGCATGATCTATCATTGTCATCTTTGCGAAATTTCCGCTCTGGGTTTCATGATCAAGCATTGTCACAAAAACAGGACTAAAGGGAATGTGTCCAAATCCCATCCGAGTCCTGCTTTTTATATTTCATTGGACTTTATAAATATTTAGAGGTTGACTAAAAATAAAGAATGGAGTATCATAGGAAAATAAAGCTATAGAGGAAAGATTTTTTAGAGAAATCATCTCATTTGCAAACAGGAGGAGAATGAAATGCTCAAGGGTAGGGAATCAAAACGCTGGAGGGCACTTTCGCTGGCGATCACGCTGTCTATTTGGGGAGGACAGTCGTCTTTTGATCTTGCCCATGCTTCGGATGTGACGGGTGGAGATGTATTGGTTGATGGGACGCCGGCACATCCGATTCCAGCTGCGCCTGTTGCGGGCGGGGCTATTACGAATGCTGTTGACTCTGGGAGTGTGTATGGAAATAAGCTGACGTTGGATGGTGCAGGTGCCAGCTTTATTGGCTATGCTTATGGGGGATACACTCTGGGGGTAGGCAATGCTTTTCAAAACGAATTGATTCTCAAGAATGGTGCAACTATAGGCAACAATTACAATCCTGGCTATGCTGCTTATGGCGGTTGGGCACAGAATGGCAATGCAACGAACAACACCATTACATTGAGTAAGAACGGTTCACTCAGCTATTACGGCACGCATCTGTATGGCGGTTGGAGTGGACAAAGTGGTGCGGACGTAAAGACGGGAAATAAGCTGAGAATCACGGCGAAGGATAACTATGGGCTTAGTATCAACAATTTTGAGAAGATGGAGTTCGAGCTGGACTCTGCCACAGCTGCTAATGATACTATGCTGACCATAAGTTCGCAGAATGCCGTGCAAACTTTTGATTGGAACAAGATCAAGGTGACGAATGCGGCAGACTGGACGGGGACGACAGGGCTGAAGCCGATCACCCTGTATACGGGTCCGGGACTGACGCTTGACAACTATGACCTTTTGAAATGGAATAATGTCACAGCGGACGGCAAGTTTGAGTACGGCTGGCGTGCGAATGTGACGACAGCAACGCCAGGAACGCCGACGACGATTACGGGTGCGGGGCAACTCTTCTTTGACCGCAACCAGTTCAAAGGTGTGGACAAGACGATAACGAGTGCACCGACCGATGCTATAGCTTACGGCGGATTGTCCACCCTTGGCAATACGACGACGGGCAATAGACTCACGCTGGATGGCTCATCCGCCAGCTTTGTTGGCTATGCCTATGGAGGCTATACAAAAGCGGAGACGGGGGACTCGACAGGCAACGAATTGATTCTCAAGAATGGTGCAACTATAGGCAACAATTACAATCCTGGCTATGCTGCTTATGGCGGTTGGGCACAGAATGGCAATGCAACGAACAACACCATTACATTGAGTAAGAACGGTTCACTCAGCTATTACGGCACGCATCTGTATGGAGGTTGGAGTGGAAAAAGCGGTGCGGACGTAAAGACGGGGAATAAGCTGAGAATCACGACGAAGGATAACTATGCGTGTAGTATCAACAATTTTGAGAAGATGGAGTTTGAGCTGGACTCTGCGATATCGTCTGGAGACACCCTGCTTACGACATATTCGAGTGGGCAAACTTTTGATTGGAACAAGATCAAGGTCAAAGGACTCTCTGATTGGGTCACCGCTCTCGCTAATTCAGGTGTCAATAATCCTACGTTGACACTTTACACAGGTGCAGGACTCACACTCACCAACTATACCCCCACGCTCATCGGTACGGTTGGTGACTATGAATTCGGCAAGAGAGCCAATACAGCTGCTACGGGTACGGTAGGAGCTTCCGTCCTTTCTCTCGACGGAACGCGTTTCCAGAATGCAACGGAGACGCCGACGGTGAGTGCGGCAGACGTTTATGCCGGTCTTTCGACTTATGGCAATACAACGAATCACAATGTGCTCAATATCCAGAAAAACGGCACGACGCCGCTGAACTTCAATAACGCGCGTGCAGGTTATACGAAGGCCTTGAACGGCGGCTCGGAGCATAATACGCTGAACCTCCTCGAAGGCGGTTCGCTGACGAACGGCTATGCAGGCTATACGGAAGGCGTGCATCTCCTTGTCGACCCTACGAGTAAGACGAATCCTACAGCGGTTGATACCACGAAGAATGCCGACGCAAAAAACAATACGGTCAATATTAAAGGCGGCACACTCAACGCAAATGGTACACTCTATGCCGGCTACATCGCGACGAACAATGCGCTCTCGGCGACCTCGGACGGCGATGCCTCGGAGAATACGGTCACCATCACGGGCGGCACGTTCGGCGCGAACACCAACATCTACGGCGGCTACACTGAAGGTGCAGGCAAGGCGACGAAGAACACCGTCAATCTCGAAGCGGACAGTCTCGCCATGGGCGGCGCGTTCCTCTACGGCGGCGGCGGCGCAAGCGCGAGCGATGTCTTTACGGACAACACGCTGAACGTCAAAGGGCAGAATATCACCGTGCGCGGCGTGGGAAACTTCGCCAAGACGAATTTCGATCTCACGGGCAGAACCGTCGGCAGCACGCTGCTGAACATTACAGGCGGCGCAACGACGGGACTTGATTGGGCGGGTGTCGAGGTTGCGCCTGAGGACTACAGTTTTACGCCGAAATCCTATGACAAGCGCCTCTTTACTCTCATGGATAATGCCGCAGGCATCAGTTTCATGAAGGGCGCGACGAACACCTACGATCCGATCGGAGCGAAGGAGCGCACGAATGGGAACTACGAATACGTCATCGACACGGACAACCACACGGTCAATGCGACGCGCTACGTCTATGTCGACGGATTCCAGTTCAAGAACAATACAGGTGCGACGTTTGCCGCATCGGACGGCACGAAGGATGCCGCATGGGCAGGACGCACGGCGGCTGGAAATAAGGTCGAGAACAATAAACTCACCGTCAGCGGTGGGTCTCTTACGAATGCCTACGGCGGCTACGTCGAGAACAACAAGCGCGCGAGCGACGGCACGTTCAAGACCACGGGCGATGCGGAGGCGAATACGCTTGTCGTTACGGGCGGCTCCATCACGGGCAGTGCCTACGGCGCAGAGGTGAAGACGAAGGCGGGCAAGGCGACGGGCAACAAGGTGCTTTTCTCGGGCGGTTCTGTGACGAACCATCTGTACGGCGGCGCGGTCACGGGGACGGGCGCAGCGGGGGAGGCGACGGGCAACACCGTTACCCTCACGGGTGCATCGACCGTCGGCGGCAATCTCTACGGCGGCTACACGAGCGGCACGGGTGCGACCACGGGCAACACGGTCAACCTCGGTGACGGCACTGTGGCAGGCGTTATTACTACCGGAAGTGTCACGGGCACGATCTACGGCGGCAACAAGACGGATGCGACGAACAACATTCTCAATGTCAACAGCAAGGCGACGGCGGGAAACATCGCGAACTTTGGCAAGCTCAATTTCAATTTCAACAGCACGATTCAGACCGGAGACACGATGCTTACGCTCAATGGCGGTGCAGCGACTGCTCTGGACTGGGGTAAGTTCGGCGTGGGCGGCAGTGATGCGCCCGACGGCGAGACGACGCTCATGCACAATGCATCGGGCATCACGATCTCGAACTACGACCACAGCAAGGCGGTCTCCAACACGGGGACGAAGGAATATGTCATCTATACGGATACGGGGAATGATACGAGCGTCAGAAGCATCCTCTACGGCGGCTATACTTACAAGGGCAAGAATACGACTCCGTTGACGAGCAATGCGGGCGCGGATATCTGGGCAGGCCGCTCTGTGATCGGCAACACCACCACGGAGAACGAGCTTACCATCAATGGCACGAATCATCGCGATGCCTACGGCGGCTGGACGGTCGGCGAGGGTACATCGGCGGCGGGCGACGCGCGGAACAACAGCATTAAGAATACCGTCAATCTCCAGAGCGGCACCGTTCGGAATATCTACGGCGGTTTCACGTCGAGCACGGGCGGCAAGGCGACGGACAATAAGGTCAATATCTCCGGCGGAAGTGCCACGGGCACGGTCTACGGCGGGCATATTTCGCATACCGGTGCGGGCGATGCGACGGGCAACACCGTCACCATCACGGGCGGTTCGATACACGATGTCTATGCGGGCTATACGAACGGCACAGGTGCGACTACGGGCAATACCGTGAACCTCGGCGACGGGACGAATGCTCTGGCAAGCGGCACGACGATCGCGGGTGTCCTTTACGGCGGCAACAAGGCAGTCGATACGGGAAATACGCTGAACGTCAACGCGAACGCGACCGTCGGGAACATCAAAAACTTCCAGAAACTCAGCTTCAACCTAGACGGAAACATCAACGCGGCGAACCCGCTGCTCACGCTCAGTGACGGCAATCAGACCACGGGGCTCGACTGGGATAAGGTCGAGGTCACGGGCGGCACGACGTTCACGCCGAGCACCTACAACAAGCGCCTCTTTACGCTGATGCATAATGCGAACGGCATCAGCTTCATGAAGAATGGCGTTAATACCTATGCACCGATCGGGGCAAAGGATCGCACGAACGGTGACTTCGAGTTTGTGATCGACACGGACAATCATACCGTGAACGCGGCGCAGGATGTCTATGTCGATGGCTTCCGCTTCCGCAACAATACAGCGGCGGTATATACGGCAGGAGATGGCTCTCATACCGAAGGCTGGGCGGGACGCACGGCGGTCGGCAACAAGGTGGAGAAGAACAAGCTCACCGTCTCGGGCGGCACGCTCACGACGGCGGCCTACGGCGGTCTCGTCGAGAACAACAAGCTCGACGGCGGCGGAAACCCGATGACGACGGGCGACGCAGCAGAGAATACGCTCACGGTCACGGGCGGTAGCATCGCGAATGGCTACGGTGCAAAGGTCACGACGAAGGACGGCGCGGCGACGAAGAATATCGCAGAGCTCTCCGGCGGCAACGTGACGGGAGATCTCTACGGTGCAGCCATCACGGCGGCAGGTGCGGTGAAGAGTGCGACGGAGAACGAAGTGAATCTCTCCGGCGGCTCTGTGACGGGCAATGTCTACGGCGGCGCACTCACGGATGTTGGCGCGACGGGCAGCGCGACTGGGAACAAAATCACCCTCACGGGTGCGGCGACGGTCGGCGGCGATGTCTATGCAGGCTATACAGCAGGAAACGGCGCGACCACGGGCAATACGGTGAACCTCGGCGACAAGACCCATACGTTCACGGGCAGTGTCACGGGTACGGTGCATGGCGGTTCGAACGTCGGCGATGTCACGGACAACACGCTGAACATCAATACGAATGCGAACGTCGGGAACATCAAGAACTTTGACAAGCTCGTCTTTGACCTCAACACTACCGTCAACCAGGCGAACACCATGCTGAACCTGACGGGCGGTGCGGCAACGAACAATCTCGACTGGAGAAAACTCTCCGTCACCTCGCTCAATATGTCGAGCGCGAATATCAAGACCTATGAGCCCTACAAGATCAAGCTCATGGAGAATGCAAACGGCATCAGCTTCATGAAAGGCTCGGACGATACCTATACCTTGAGCGGAGGTGTGAAATCCGGCGGCACAGAGAATCTTGAATACGTCATTGATACGAACAACCACCTCGGCACGGGTGCAACGTCCGTGAACCTCGAAGGCTATCAGTTCAAGGACAACACGGCGGCGGCGTATACGACGGCGGACGGCTCTCATACCGAGGCGTGGGCAGGTCGCACGAAGATCGGCAATACTGTCACAAACAACAAGCTTACCGTCTCGGGCGGCACGCTCACGACGGCGGCTTACGGCGGTCTGGTCGAGAATACGAAGCGTGATCGCGGAACAGGGCAGTACCTGACGACGGGCAATGCAACGAAGAACGCCCTCGCACTTACGGGCGGCAGCATTGTGAACGGCTATGGTGCAGACGTGCGCACGAAGGACGGTCGCGTCGAGGAGAATGTCGTGACGATCAGCGGCGGCAATGCGACAGGCAGTATCTACGGTGCTGCACTCACCGCTGCAGGAGCGACGGGCTATGCGACGAAGAATAGTGTCGCCATCAGCGGCGGCTCTGTGACAGGCGACGTTGTCGGCGGCACACTCACACAGGCGGATGCAGCGGGCAATGCGACGGAGAACACCGTCGCGGTCTCCGCAGGCACGGTCGGCGGCACGGTCTACGGCGGAAAGAACGCCGGCACGGGCGCAGCGACAGGAAACACGGTTACCGTCACGGGCGGTACGCTTCAGAATATCTACGGCGGACATGCGGCCAGCGGTGCGACGACGGGCAATGTCGTCAACCTTGGTACGGCGACCGACGCCATCGCTGCGGGTACGACTGTCGGCAATATCTACGGCGGCAATCAAGCGGCAGTCACGGGCAACGTGCTCAATGTCTACGATTCCGTGACGGCGGCGAACGTGAGCAAGTTCGAAAAGGTCAATTTCAACGTCACTTCGAATGTTGCTGCTGGCGATACGCTGCTGACGCTCAATAATGGCGCAGCATCGCAGATCGACTGGAAAAAGATGACGCTGAACAACCTGAACGCGCTCATCCCGAGCAATACCACGGGACATCTTCTGACACTCGTCAACAGCGCGAACAATATGACGTTTGACAACTACGCGGACGTCGGTGCGATCGAGAAAAAGCGTGATGGCGACTACGAGTATGTCATCGACACGGACAATCACAGCGGCACGGCGAAGAAAGTCGATGTGACGGGCTACCGTTTCCAGAACAATACAGGAGCTGCGTACACGACGGGAACTGCGGCAGAAGCGTGGGGCGGTCGCAGTCGGGTCGGCAACACCGTCACAAACAACAAGCTCACCGTTTCGGGAGGCTCTATCACGACGGCGGCTTATGGCGGTATTGCAGAGAACTATACGAAGATCGTAGGCGGCACGGAGCAGCGTGATGGCGATGCGACACACAATACACTGGTGCTGAACACAGGCGCAAGTGTCGCTGGTGCCTACGGCGCGGATGTCCGCACATGGGACGGTAATGCAACGAACAATACAGTTGAGCTTGCCGGCGGCACGGTCAATGGAAATCTCTACGGCGGTGCGCTCACCCATGCGGGTGCAACCGGCAACGCCACGAACAACACGATCACCATCAAGGGCGGCACGGTCAGTGGCAATGTCTATGCAGGCTTTACGAGCGGCGCGGGAGCGACCACGAACAACACGGTCAATCTCGGCGATGGCACGAACCCCATCGCTGCAGGTACGAACGTCACGGGCACGATCTTTGGCGGCAGCGGGGCAGCTGCCACGGGCAATGTGCTGAATGTCAATGCCAAGGGCGTCACGGCGGGAAGCGTCAAGAACTTCGAAAAGATCCGTTTCAAGATCGACAGCAATGTTGCCGACGGCGACAACGTCTTGACACTCACACAGAACACGACCATTGTCCACAGCAGCATCGAAGAGCCGACATCTGCGGTCATCTCTGGCTGGCTCGGCAATACGATGGAAAAGACGGCGCATCTCATCAAGATGAATGGCGGCACGCTCAATCTCACGGGCTATACGCCCGGCAGCAGCCGCCGTCGCGCGGGCGATGTTGAGTACTCCTACAAGACGGACAACGACGCCGCGTCGACTGCGGGATCGCTTGATCTCTCCGCCTACAAATGGCAGAATGCGGATGTTCTCATCAACGACAACGCTCATGCCAATGTCTTTGGCGGCAAGTCCACGCTCGGCACGACGGGCGAGACGAAAAACAACAAGCTCAAACTCGTCTCGGGTGCGAGTGTCACGAACGCCATCGGCGGCGATACGCAGACGGCAAACGGCACAGCTACGGGCAACACCGTCACCATCGAAGCGGGAACAGCGGGCAATGCCATCGGCGGCAAGACCTTGGCGGGCGCCGCGGCGGACAACAGCGCCATCGTCAGCGGCGGAGCAGTCACGAACCTCAAGGGTGCGGAAAGCACCGGCGGTGTCGTGCAGAAAAATCATGCCAAGGTTACATCTGGCAATGTCAATAATATCGCCATTGGTGCTACAAGCGTCAACGGCGAGGCTGTGGGCAATGATGTCTCCGTCACGGGCGGCACGGTCAACACCGCCATTGGTGGCGAAAGTACCAACGGCGCTGCCAAAGGCAACCGTGCCATCGTCAGCGGCGGCACGGTCACAAATCTCATCGGTGGTCAGGGTGCGAGCTCCGAAGGAGACGGCGTCGCTGTCACAGGCGGCACCGTCAATACCAGCATCATCGGCGGCAAGGCCACGACGGGCGATGCAGTCAAAGCCAATGTCCGCCTTGCGGGCGGTATCGTGAACGGCAATGTCTACGGTGCCGACGCCGCTGGCAGTGCGACGGACAACGGCGTCGCCGTCACGGGCGGCACGGTTCAGGCGCACATCTACGGTGCCAAGGCTGCAGGCTCTGCCGACAGGAACTGGGCGCGTCTCGATACCGCTGTCACAGGTGACATCACAGGCGCCCTCTCCACGGGAGGCAGCGCCTCAGGCAACAGTGTCGAGGTCAATGCGAACGTTACGGGCAGCATCGTCGGCGGCAATGCCGCTGGCAGTGCCTCGAACAACAAGATCGAGCTGAAGGAAGTCACTGTGAGCGGCAACGTCACGGGCGGACTCGGCACGAGCACCGACAACAACTTGATCAGTCTCAAGGGCACGAAGGTTCTGGGCGATGTTGTAGGCGGCGCTAACGGCACCGGCAATACCCTTGCCGTTCATCCCGGTCAGTCTGAGATCCATGACTTCTCTGGCATCCAGAACCTCCAGTTCTATTTGGCTGATGGCGTGACGTCTGCAACTCCGACCATGCTCAAACTTGGCGTCAACACCAAGAATATCCAAGGCATCAACATTGGCGTCGGCGTCAGCGGACGCGCTCCGAGCCTCAGGGTCACCGACACCATCAGCCTTATGAAGCTGACGCCGGGCGGGACACTCACGACGGACGCGACCATCCCGAACCACATCGAAGGCATGCAGGGCGTATCGCTTCTCTACGGCTTCGACATCACGCGGCGCGGCACGGATGAGCTTGTCGCCACCGTCACCAAGGCGGCGATCAGTGATCAGACAAAGTCCTTTGTCGAGACGAGGGGCGCTGCGAGTGACTTCATCAATCGCGGCGCTGATCTCCTCGCTGCGAGCGGCATGGCCTCCGCAAGGAAGGCAGCTGCCGGCGGTGGTGCAGAAAACACGGGCTATGGCGATTACAACATCTGGGCCGCTCTGAGCCGGAATGACATGAAGGTCGAGACCGGTTCCTACGTGGATACTAAAGGCTGGAATCTCAGCCTCGGTTGGGCTAGGGAAAAGGCTCTCAAGGACAGCAGGATTGTTGTCAGCCCCTTCGTCGAATACGGCAAGGGAAGCTACGACTCCTATCTTGACGACGGCACGCACGGCAGCGGCTCGCTCAGCTACATCGGCGCAGGCGTTCTCGCTAGGATGGATAAAAACGACGGCCTCTGGGTCGAAGGCGTTCTCCATGGCGGCCGCGCCAAGAGTGATTATGAAGGCAGCATACAGCCCGGCATGGATACGAGTTATGACAGCTCCAACAATTACATTGCCGCCGAGCTTGGTGTGGGCAAAAAGATGAAGCTCAAGGAAGGTCGTACGCTCGACGTTTATATGCGGTACTTCTGGTCGCATCAGGCGGGCACGCAGGCGGAGCTTACGAGCGGAGAGAACTACGATTTTGGCACAGTGGACTCGCATCGTCTGCGCACCGGCTTGCGCTACGCACATCGAATGGGTGAGGCGAGCGAACTCTATGCAGGACTTGCCTATGAATATGAGTTTAGCGGCAAGGCAACGGCAAGCTATGATGGCTATGCCGCACCAAGTCCGAGCCTAAAGGGCGGCAGTACGCTCATTGAACTCGGTTGGCGCTTCGCTCCGAAGGATTCGCGCGTCAGTTACGACGTGAATCTTGCCGGTTGGCAGGGCACGCGTCAGGGTTTCAGCGGCAATGCTCAGGTAAATTGGGCATTCTGAGGCAAAAGAAGAACTTCACTCCCTCGCTGCGGCTTTTTGCCGTGACGGGGGAGTTTTTAAATCCTTTGCTGTGCTGAATTTGAGTGAGGCTTGCGGATGCGAGCCAGCGATCTGAGACATACCGATGAAACCGACGGAGGAAAGCGGATGGAAATTCACAGCTGATCGCGTATGGTGAAGAGTAAATTTTTTGCCTTGGCAAGGAATTATTCCCTGAAAAGGCGCAGATGTGCTATAATGAAAAACGTATGACGATAGTTATTATATGGATGGTGAGAAGATGAAAGTTACGGAGAAGGATTTGGAGGATGTCGCTGTTCTGTCGCGCCTCTCGGTTGCAGAGGAGGAGAGGGACAAGTATCTTGGGCAGCTCGACGCCTTTTTGCAGTATGTCGAGAACCTTGACGGCGTCGATACGGCAG
>ERZ773083.277-NODE-277-length-45071-cov-95.806447_pt1 | contig 45071 bp, 41 predicted proteins | sample MGYA00511465_ERZ773083 | MGnify/ENA primary metagenome ERZ773083 (study PRJEB29015, sample SAMEA2738001) | human oral metagenome | biome: human oral; feature: human-associated habitat; material: dental | place: China | collected 2060 ... | reverse complement strand
AAAAGTACCGACTAAACAGTACGCTCAGTTCCAATATGTTTGTGAGTCAGAACACTGAATGACCATTGATACACCGCCCCCGTAAAACCCATGGGCAAACGGCAAGCCAGCTACGCCTCTCGACCTCCCGGGCAAGCACGTATATGCCCAATAATGCCTGGTAGCCCAGATACGAGTCGAACGTACAACCTTCTCCTTAGGACGGAGCTGCTCTATCCATTGAGCTACTGAGCCACAGCTAGATTATAGCATAGTCGTGGCAACTCCGTCTAACAGTAGTGACTGAACACTACATTTACTCAGTACTTTTGGATGTTCTGAAAGAAGTTATTCAGTAGATAGAAGGGTACGTCATATAGATTGTCCGTTTTCTTATAATTCGCTACCGATGAGCGGACTGCCAGCCGTGGTTGGTACTTATTCATATATACCGCCAAGCTCTTAGCTCGCAAATTAATCTCGCTCTTGACCTCGACCGGCACGATCTGACTGCCGGTCTGGACGATGAACTCGACTTCGGCCCGTGATTGCCCGTCCATCGCCCAATAGCAGACGTCCAAACCGCCATCGACTTGCAATTCTTGCAGAGCTAACTGCTCGGCTAACGATCCCCGAAACTCGGTAAAGACTTGGTTGCCTTCCAGCAAGACTCGCTCGTCTAGACGTACCATGGCTGCTAACAGCCCGACGTCTAGATGGTACAGCTTGAAGGCACTCGCATTAGCATACGACATGATCGGTATCCGGGGAGCTTCCAGCCGATTTACCCGACGCACCAGCCCCGCTTCTTCCAACCATGCCAGTGCCAATTCATATTCCTTTGCCCTCGCTCCCGCACGAATCACACCAAAGACGAATTTGGCATTTTCCTTGGCTAGCTGACTTGGGATGATACGCCAGACCTGCTCGATCCTTCTCGCAAAAGACTCTTCGGTCGTGTGCTTGCTAAAGTCATTGGCATAATCAAACAAGATGTTATTCTGAATCCGTCGCACCTCGTTCCACGATCTCTGCTCGGCATAACTGGCCACCACCTCAGGCATTCCACCGACATAGCAATAGGTCTTAATATAATCAATCAGCCTATCATGAAAAGACGCCAGTAATTCTTGATCCACCGACGGAGACGTGATCATCTCGACCAGATGCTTCTCGCCTAAGGCCAGCAGAAACTCTCGGAACGACAGAGGTGCCAGCTCTAAGTAATCCACTTTGCCGACCGGAAAGGACACACCTTGATGAGTGGCTACACCCAGCAGACTACCAGCTACGACAATATGGTACTGAGGGGCATTTTCGCAAAAGTACTTTAGCGCCGTGAGCGCCTTGGGTACTTCCTGGATCTCATCCAGCACAATCAAGGTGTTATCGGGCTCGATATCCACGTTCGTCTCAGCTTTCAGGCCCTGGATCAATCTGTTAACGTCAAAATCTCCATCAAAGAGTGCCGCCATGCGAGAGTTGTTATCCAGGCTGACGTATGCCGTCTGCTGATACTGAGTCCTGCCGAACTCTTTGATCAGCTCTGTCTTGCCTACTTGGCGAGCGCCTCGAACGATCAGTGGTTTACGGTGTAGGCTCTTCTGCCAAGCCTTCAGGTCTTCAATCTTTTGACGATACATGTACATAATGGCAACTTCCTCTCTTCTGCTGCTAATTATGCCATGTTTTTACATTTTTTGTAAGGAACTTTTGGTGATTTACTACACTTTTTGTGACGAACTTTGGCGCTATCGCTACACTTTTTGTAAGGGACTTTATGACTTAACCACCCATACTGCAATTTCCCTCCACGCATAGCTCTTCTCTGTACGAGTAGTACAGGTGGTCTCCTCAGGCTTGGCACCGTATAAACTACCACGTGCACTGGACGGCTTACTGCTATATCAACAGCCTTCGTCAACCACACTGTACTACTCGTACTAAGAAAGTCTATTTTTGACTGAAGCTGGACTAAGAAATGAGGCTGGGGAAATTACAGGTGTATCAACAGCCATCGGAAGCTTAGGTGGGCTACTCTGGCACATATAGTCCCTAGCACATAAAGGGTGTCTTTTGTCCTTCATCTGCATTGTCATTTCCTGAAGACTGTGCACGCTTGAAGCTCAGCAGTGCACGAGCCAGCCAGGCGGGTCTGAGGGAAATGATAATAGAGTGAAGAATGAGGGCTATGGTGGCAAGTAACTAGTCGGGCGGCTACAAAGGAAATGATGATGTAGATGAAGAATGAAAGCTTTAGTAACGGGCGGTTCAGTTAGTCAGGTTGCAACAAGGGAAATGATAATAGAGTGAAGAATGGGAGCTGTAGTGGCGAGACTTTAATTTCTTCATCTTGTGCGACATTAGGCAAAATGCTAAAATACGCCTAATGACCCATGACAAAGACGCTAAAAATGATGAATTTTACCTCGCCGACCTGATCATGGACTTCGTCGAATACATCGAAATAGAGCGAGGCCGATCCATCCGCACCGCCGAGAACTACAACCTATACATGGATCGACTGGTCGAATTCGCCGGCAACATCCCCGTCAGCCAAATCACCGACGAACTGGTCAGAAAATATCGTCTGTGGCTGAACCGCTTCGTCGACGAACAAGGGCGTGAGCTCTCGCTCATCACCCAGAGTTATCATCTGATCGCTCTGAGGAGCTTTCTCAAATATTGCTCGCAGCGAGACATCCCCACCCTGGATGCCAGCCGGGTCAACTTACCCCGCACTCAGAAGAAACAGGTCTCCTTCCTACTGGCGGAGGAAGTGGCTCGGCTATTCGACGCCATTCCGCTTGACCAACCTAGTGGACTGCGAGACCGAGCCATCATCGAGCTGCTCTTCTCGGGTGGCATGCGAGTCAGCGAGCTATGTAGCATCAATTGCGACCAGCTCAACCTGGATCGGCGAGAATTCACCATCAGGGGTAAGGGGGGCAAAGACCGCCCCATCTTCATCAGTCAATCAGCTGCCGATACGATCGAGCAATATTTACAGACCAGGTCAGACGGGCTAAGGCCGCTCTTTCTCAATAATTCTCGCAACATCGTCGAGAGTGATGGCATCGACCTCAGCGAAGCTCGCCGCCTGACCCCCCGCTCGATCCAGCGAATCGTCAGTAAATATGCTCAGGCAGCCGGCATCACCAAGCATGTCACCCCTCACACTCTGCGCCACTCTTTCGCTACCGACCTGCTGATGAATGGTGCCGACCTGCGCTCGGTTCAGTCAATGCTGGGGCATAGCAATATCGCCACTACCCAGATCTACACTCACGTGACCGACCCTCATCTCAAGGAAGTGCACGACAAGTTTCAGAGCAATCTGTAGAGTACTACTACCGGGCTAGCGTAAGGTCGCTACCACCATCAAGACCACGACCCGAGGCTGCGATGCCCACAGCGAACTAACGTTTACTTACACCTGTCTTCACCCGTATCGTACTGTACTTCTATGTCTTTACAGACTTTACCATTAGTATCGATGACGTACTCCGGCCACCAGTTCGTACTGTCGGCATTCTTGTCAAAGCTAGGCTTGAGCCGAGCCTGAATCCGGCTAAAGGAATCAGACGATCTACCGGTCACATCAACCAGTGGCTGAACGCCGTCGAAGTAGAGCTTGTTCTTGCCCTGGTATGCCGTGATCTTGAAGTGAGTACTACGATAGATGGCATTGATGCGCAGATAATATGTTTTATCAGTATAAAGTGACTCTTTATTGAATATCGTTTTACAGGCATACTCTTTATTACTGTCGCTTTGACAATATGCTTCTACGATCGGCACACCCTTATGATATTGATAGTTTGGCGCAATCTTATCCTTGTTGCTGGATGGGTATTGAGGCTCGTAGTTACCCAAACGATAACCGCCCTTACCATTACCGCTCTCCGACGGACGCAGAGTCAGAGCGGTGTCGTTACCTGCCAGGTCGTTCAAATTAAAGCCACCTTTAGGCACACCGACCCGCTCGACCCGGAGGACTGCCGGTCGGTTGCTGTTATTCCAAGTACCAGCCGGGGGTAGACCGGTGCCATTAGCGCAATTCATTTCAGCCGGGTTATCACCATCGTTACCGGTAACGTTGCGGTGCCACTCGATCTCTAGTCTATCAATGACGGCGGCTTGGTTATTTATGTCCACTACCCTGAGCGGTACGATGACCGACTTGCCCAAGTTATTCACTACCCCCTGGTAGTTGTCAGTCTTAGTGGCGATCTTTAGACACTGATAATATTCGTTATTCTCGTTCTTGCCGCCACCATTATTACCGACTTTCACTCGGTAGCCTCTACCATTATCCTCTTCCTCCACACCATCGATTCCTGCCTTATTCTTCATTTGTTCAAGGATGTAGTCACACTTCATACCCTCCAGTTCAGTCGAAAGCTTGCCGATAACCTTAGGGCATAGCTGTTGAGCGTCTGGAGTAGTATAACTACCGCCTGAGCGTTTGTTATAGCAGTAGACGATCAAGCGCTTAGCATCCTCAACGCCCGACTCAGCCGCAATCTTCGCTGACGACTGGAGAGAGTCATTTAGCGCCTGGCGAGACGCCGAGATGACCACGAAGGTGAAGCTGACGGCGATCGCCGCAAAGAGCATCATAAACATAGCCACGGTCACCATCGAGGCTTGACCCGACTCACAGTCGGCTACTCGCTGATGCCGGCGAGCTCGATAAGATATCATATCCGACTCCTTTCGTAAACAGTGAAGGTATACTTAGCAAATGAGCAATACTGGTTCTTAGCCGGAGTAAATGTGTCTGTCGAGTCAACTATTCCGTTATCATTTTTATCTATCCACTCACCACATTGCCAATAAGAGTTGGGGTTATTCTGACTGGCATCAATATGAACGATTCCGGTGTTATCGGTATAAGCCTTGATCGGTCGGTCCGCCCCCTCGGTCGAGACCACTACGCTGATGGTTAGCAGAGGCGCACCAGCCTTTTGCTCTTCTACTTTGAACTCCTGGATCGTTGCTCCTCGCCCCAGCAAGATATGGACCTCGGAATTAGTGCTCGGCAGTCCCGGCCGCTTCTTAAGGTCGAGACAGTATTCACCCTTCGGGTCATCGATCCGAGCCAGTCGGATCGGCGTTCCAGTTCCATCGGAATACCTATTATTTCCCGGATCACCATCAATATCTTTCTGCGTATTCCACAGGTAAGACACACCGTTGATGCACATCCGACGATTGACAGTATCTACCGTCGCTGCCGGGCTATAGCGAGCCTTATCACCGATATCGTTATTCATCTGCTGACCGGCTTGGTTGATCTGAGCCAGCCAGATGCCTTTATTATACGAACGGACGATATTGACCGTAGTAGCAGCCAAGATGAAGATGATGAAACCGACGAAAATCAGAGCCGTCGATACCTCAATCAAGGTAAAACCGCTCTGTTTGTCTGATAGTCTAGCCATGTCTTATCCTTTCCTATCCTTCACTACTACTTATAGTACACCCGTACGTTAGATTCCATTCGCCCTGAGCCCGGCTGTTGCGCCGCATGTGGTGTCCAGCAAGCCCGAACGTAGAAGTCGATATAGCCGGGCATGCCGTCTTTCTGCCCATCGTGCTTATCGCCCTCGATCCAGATGCCTAGACTATTACCGCTCTTATCTCTCGCTGCTTCTGGCTGACCATAGACGTTATTCGTTAGCTTAGTGGTGGTATCTGCCTGATTAAGCTCATACATTTCTACTGGCGATGTACCGCCACCCACACTCAGATAGAAGCCACCATTACCAATCTCGCAGCCATTTTGACCAAGGTTATTATTTGGCTTAGTGCGCCCAAGGATCTTCTTATAAGTCTCCTCATTAGTGACCGGATCGTCAAAGACGTAGCGCAGTAGCTCCGCCTGGCTACTCAGGCTAGCCCGCACCGAGGTCCGCTCAACTGCATTTGATACCCCCATCAGCCCTCGGTTAATGACCGCCAGGCTAGCCGCCAGCATTAGCCCCAGCACCGCCATCGCCACGGTCACCTCGACTAATGTGTCGCCCCGTTCTGCTTGATTTTTCTTCATTCTTGCCCTCACCATCATTATTGATCCAAATTCTTACACGCCTCAACTACATCTTTGGGCACCACATTGTTCACCCCGCCGTCCCAGTTCCAGTTACCGCCCGCTACATTGAAGTTATTCGACGTCCCCGCCGGGTTATCACCGCCGGGTATACAGATGACACCGCCGGGGTAGCCTAAGCCACTATTGCGTACCGCCAGAGCCAGCTTATCATCCTGCGACATATTCGTCACGGCGTTTTGAAGATCCAGCTTCTTCAAGCCCGCAATACCTGAGCTAGAGGCGTCTATCAGATCAACCTTTGAGGCGACGACTAGCGAACCATCGACTGGGCTACGCAAGATAGCCATGTTATTTTTTAGATTAGAACCAAGACTAGGATGAGCACTATATAGCGTCTCCAACCCTCCGTTCTGGAGCAGCCAGACCCTCTCTAGGCTGTTATCGCCCATCTGCTTGATGGTAGGGTTAAGACCGGCGTCATTCCCGCTAGTATCAGTCAAGGCATATAGCGTCACCCCGTTATTTAAGTTATACAGACCCGTCTTGGTGCTATCCGGCCATTTAGAGTTCGGACCCACCACGGCAATGATAAAGCTAGATCGAACACGACCGACCTCGCCTTCATTATCAAAGGTCAGCAGACGCCCGATGATGTAGCAACCGTTGTTATTGCCGGGGATAGCCGTATTCTTACATCCTGATACGGGCTCCATATTGTTAGTACTAACATCACCCTCAGTTAAGCGAGAATTGATGCCGGAGCGAACCTCGTTATACTGCTGCTTGATGAAAGACTGGGTAGTGACCAGCGAATCACGGAAGCGACCTCGCCCGACCATAGCCGCTAAGCCAAAGGTCAGCAAGACCAGTGTCGCCGACATGGCGATAGCCAGCCCGGTCTCAAGTACGGTATATCCACCCTCTCGCTTCATCAATACCTCACCGGCAGATTAGTTACTTGCGTCGTAGTCAAACCTTCCAGCTGGTTACCGGACGAGCCGTTAGAGGTGGTCAGCCAGAGGTTGGGCGTGTAGTTGATCCACTCAGCAGTCGAGGAAATCCTATCGGTCTTCCACTGATCATCCTCCTGTCGATTACCTGCCCCGAAGGTGCGACGAAAGACCGGCGAGCCGCCCGAGACGATAGCACCGTTGACTTTGAGCTTGTGCTGACATTTGCTATTCGGTGGCGGTAGCATACCTAAGTCAGCTGGGTTATTAGCATCCTTGCAACTCTCAAAGTGATCAGTTGCTACGTAGGTACCGGTGATGAGTGCCACCCATGGTTCGACTTTAATGTTATTAGCCATGATGGTGAAGCTGGGAATGTCAGACAGATTATGGTATTGGGTGCTCCAATCAATACTAATGTTACCCTTAATAGTAACGTCTCCATCAACGAAGATAGTGATATGCTTTCTAGGCTTCAATATGTTATCGCCAATAGCGAGATCACCACTCTTATGATAGCTACCTTGCATATAATCAAAATTGACGTCACCAGGCGGTATGGACTTGGTACTGGCCGGTTTCGATGGTATGGACAGAGGCTTCTTTAGGAGGCCGGCTGGCTTAAGCCACTTCAGATCGTTACAATCACCCTGGGCTTTATCCGTATTAGCATAGCTAAGCTTGCAAGCAAATTTATAGTTGGCTTGGCTAGCTGTGGTATAGCCGGCTGAGCCGAAGCTGGTCACCCCATTTTTATCACCTGTCAGTAGCCCATACTGCGAGTAGGAGCCTCGCTTATCAGTGCCGGGGACTTTATTCTCCCTGACATCAGACCCGGTAAAGCCATCCTTAGCATAGCTATCTGAGCCGGATAGGTTAAGGTTGGGGCTCTTCGTCACCACGGCGCAAGCAATGTTGCTGGCTCGGAAGGTATCAGCTGATTGATCATTCTTCACACTCCAGTTGTTGTCAACAGCGATATAGGAGCAGATCTTATCGCCGGGCTGAGCCAGCCAGCCACCACCACCATATATGCCATACGACTTAGACCGCTTGTTACTACCGCCGACATCAAGGACAACGTCCTCATCATCTCTACCAGTGTCCCAGCCGACGCAGGGATCGATTTGGCCACTCAAATATTGCCCACCTAAGCTACGACCACCCTTACAGCTAACGCCCCTGCCGTCCCAGAACTTAGGATATGTCGGACGATCATCTTTGTCTGCGGGCAACGACGCCCCTCTCTTCAGAATAAAGGTATAATTGTGATACCGGAATGGTCTCGTTTTAGTCGGACCGGTAGGATTATCTACCCTGTAGTCAAAGGTGACCGTATCACCAGCCTGAACTTTATCCTGTTGAGCTATGGTGGTTGGTACGATACCACTACTCTTATCTTTGGGATCATCATTCGGCGGCGGAGGATAGTGATAAGGGATACGGACACAGGCCTTAGGCGTGAAACGCTGTTGCCATGAGCCATTATTCCAACTCATTCGTAGCCACTGACAGAGGGTCTGCCCTGCATCGCCCGACTTGACTATATAACGATAGTGCCTGTTTACCGCCTCTTTCTCAGATATAGACGCACCCTCATTCAGATTGCTCGGGTCGAACCCTTTGAAATAGTCGGTACATTTTCCGCCCCAATCATAGCATCCCCACATCACTTGACGGTGAGTTCCACTCTCACCATTAAGCGGGCCACCTCGTTCAGAAGGCTTAAAAACATTAACCATCCACTCCGGCTTCGGCTCAGTACGATTCCAGTTCTGACCAAGCGGATCTATCCAGCCCTCACGATAATTAGCAAAATCAGTGCTTGGACTGGTGTCAAACCCATTACCACTAACATTGTAGGCTCGGAACCACCAAGTCAAGACATCACCAGGATAGAGTTCAGCTTTATGGTGGTTTTTATCCATGACAGCTTTCGGGAGACGCCCTATGTCAATTTGATCATGCGAGTAGTTGCCCGTCCAGGTCCAGAGTGTATTAGGTGTATTAGGTTTATTAGCACCAGAATAGCCCATGACCTCAGCTATACTTTTGTCTTCTTTTCTTTCACTTGTTCTATCTTTGCTGTTATACTTGCCATACGAAGAAAGCCACTTGTAGCCGGTCCTCGGTTGTTTTTTAGGGTCGCCAGTGGGCTTCTTTGTGAAATCTACGGTAGTACGCATATCAATATTAGGTTCGCAACTGATATTGTAAAAGATGTTGTCGAAAGGTAACTCGTACTCAATTAGGTTGTTCTTCCAGGCATTATGAATTACTAATTTATATTTGTGCCCCGGAAGCATCGTCATTTCCACGTATAAGACCCCGTTTTCACCCATACAACCATGTTTACCGTACACACCATCCTTGCCTGCATTATATTGACCGCACTGGTACTCAGGGTCGTTTCCATCATAGTAAGCTACTCTCCTGCCATTATCTGACTCATCATACACACCAACACTAAGAGGCTGCATGCCATTATTGTTGAGCCATCCGGGATACCATGTATCCAGATCATAAAGTTTCAAGCGATAAGGCGAGCCCGGTCCTCCAAGATGGGTCGGCTCAGTAAATCTACAAGGTAAAGCCATCTCCATCGTCTTGTCATAATGGCCGTTGTTGTCTCTCATATCATAATTGTAGCGACCATCAGCTTGCGAGGCTCTACCGGTACCATAAGCAATAATGCCGTCGCTAGGACTCTCCAATCGCAACCTAAATTGATATATCTTTATACCTTTTCCCAACCTAGCTTTTACCCAGCCCTTCCAGTAGCCTGTCAGTTCGTCATGTCTAAAGTCACTTACCTCAAAAGTACCACCCTCACCCGAGATCCAAACGCCATTGAATACAGCACCTTCATTCCATCTCCGTCCATCAAATACACGCACTATAACGCGACCGGGGTTATACTTAAAATATATCGGCACTTCCAATGTCGTGTACTGATGAGTTTTGTCTAAGGTCATATTATATCTATCGTTCGGATTGCTGGGACCAACATTTGACAGTGCCATAGCAGTCGATCCATGAGATATGGTCACCATTATTGTGATTACTACAGCTAGAAAAATCCTGCCCGACCAAGCAAACCAGCTCCTATGATTCTTATGATTAATAGTCTCTACTTCCGCCATAACGACCGCCTTAGCCTATCGACTCCTTATCCTTATCCCCAGAGCGTTGAATATATAATTCATTATATTTACTAGCTTTATCCTGCTCATGTCGCTTGGTATAGATCTCTGATAATATGCTTGCCGTGTCTGCACTATGAAGCACATCCTCTGCTCTTTTAGCATAGGTAAGCGATGTATTAAGCGCCATATTCTTATTCTTGCTAAAGGCAAACAGCAGTGTAGCTAACGACAAATATAGTTCTGCCTGCTTAGTCTTGTCCTTAGCCTGTTTGATCTGACCCTCGTACCACCAGATAGCCGGCTTATCGTTACCACTGTAAATTAGCTTGCCGGCATCAGATTTTGACTTAATATTATACTTGCTATACGCCAGGTAGTTCCCCAACTGGTCGTCCAGATCGGTGAAAGCACAGATGCCGATGGCGACTAGCGCCAAGACTAAGACCACCCCCATGACGACTCGCCCGACCTTGAGCAAGCGTCCATCAGACGACTTCTTAGCAGGCTCAGCCACCGGTGAGCCACCCGACTGCACCGCACCGGCTAATGACACCTCTTTGTTTATGTTGTCCCCACTTTTAACCATAACTATAATTGATTATAGCATAGTCGGGCTGATTGCAAAGCCCCCAGCATGATACATCGCCCTTTCCTTGCCTAAGGTTGAATAGATGAGCAATTATGTCCTCCCGGTAAGTAGTTTACCCAAGTATCAGCTGGACAGGCCCAGCAGCCCACCTGACGCTAAGCGACAGAAAACAGCTATCTTAGTGTGCTAAACTAATGTCAATGAAGCAAGCTAAAAACACAAAACGCTCTCTAGCCAACACTATCAAACGCACCGATCTCGAGACTCACGTCTATATAGACGTGAGCAATATTCGTAGCGCCTGCGAGCGGAGCTGCGGGTTCAAGATTGATTTTGTTAGATTGTATAACTATCTAAAAAACAAATATCCTAAGCTAGCCGAAGTCAGATACTACGAAGGAATATCACGAGGCGACAGTAAAAAAGACAAGTATTTTGATCACTTAAGGAGTACCGGGTATAAGATATGTACTCTGGTTCGCAAAGAATATATTGACCAGGCTCGTCATAAAGAAGTTGTCTGCAAAAAATGTGGCTACAAGAATATAATCCAAGTCTTGCCCAGAAAGATAAAGCTTAAGTCAAATGTAGATGTCTATCTCACCTCAGATATGCTTGAATGCGTCGCCACCAACAGAAATAAGAGACTTCATATAGTACTACTATCCTGCGACGGAGATTATTCTGAAGCGATATGTACGCTACTTCGCATAGGTCGAAGAGCTCAAGTAACAGTACTTGCTACACCCAAGACAAGAAGAAATAATTACTTATCGGCTAGATTGTTTGATCTTTCTCACCAGCTAGATCACCGCAGCTGCTTATTAGATTCTATTGCTAATATCGAGGATAAAATCAAAAGCCGCCCCCTCTAAAATCGAGCATAGCACCGTCTACACGGTGCTATCTCATGAGAATGGCGCCGAAGCAACCATCCCCTACGGCGGAGAGGTGAACACTCTCCTATACGTAGTATACTATCATCCAAGCCGGGTCATGTCAATGCGCCTAACGAGACTGTAAAATGGCAGAAAGTGATCAGCGAGCAGTTCCCGGAGATTATGAAAAAGTTCCCCGGCCGCTAGACCGGACCGGACCGTAGCGGCTGGCAGTCCGGGCAGTAGTGAGTGCCTCGCCCCGCCAGCTTGATCTTCCTGATCTCATGTCCGCAACGGGCGCAAGGCTGACCCTCTCGGTGATACACTCGGGCAAACTTATCCAGATAGTCGCCCCTGCTTCCATCCGCTTTGACATAGTTGCGGGCCGTCGAGCCACCCGCCCGGAGCGACTGATTCATAATCTCGATGATGCTATCAAGCAAGCGATGCAGATCATCATCTGACAGCTGCTCGACTCTGGTCATCGGGTTGATTCGGGCTAGCCACAAGCTCTCGTCGGCGTAGATATTACCGACACCAGCCAGTACCGTCTGGTCCAGGATAGCCGTCTTGATCCGTGACTTCTGATGCCGACGCAACCGTGATAAAAACTCCCGCCACGGGTCGCCCGACAGAGGCTCCGGCCCGAGCTTAACTATACTAGCCAGCTGCATCACTTTACTAGTCGGATATAGCTTGATCCAGCCAAACTTGCGCTGATCATTAAAGAATAGCTTACCGCCACCGGATAGCTCAAAGATCGTCCTGGTCGACTTATCCGGCAGTTCGCCGATCATTGAGTCATTCGGATGACCTGCCGCCCACGCCTGATCACCCCTGTAAACTAGCTGACCAGTCATCTTGAGATGGATCAGCAAGGTGTAGCCACCGGTCAGATCAATCATCAGCATCTTAGCCCGACGCCTGACACCGGCAACGGTCGCCCCGGTCACCAGCCGGCTGACGTCTGCTGGGGCGATCTGAAGTGATTTATCGCACAAGCCGGTCACCTTAGTGATCTGCCGGTCAAGTATCAGTCCCGCCAAGCCACGACGTACCGTCTCGACCTCGGGCAGCTCCGGCACTACTGCTCGCCTCTGATGAACTCTTTGATGACGTTATTTAGCTCGACGGCCTTTTGCTTCTCCTTGAGGCGTTTCTTGCCTGCCCGAGTTTTATCAAAGGCCAGCTGGCGGGTCAGGGCGATCTCGACATACTTTGACAATGTCTCACCGGTATCGATCAGATGCTTCTTGACAGTCTTGCGTAGCTCCTCCGGCAGGTAGATCGTGGTCTTCGTTCCAGTCATTATGTTGTTAAGTTTATCATCATTGACGTCATAGCGTCAACCACCAGAGGTGAAACATAAAGCTTCAGCGTTACAACGAGCGCTGAACTTCGTCAATGGCGGCCTTGCTACCGGGCAATTGACCCAAGATCAGGTTAGTGACAGCTGCGCCATTGCCGTTAAAGCTGCCCTCGATATCACCGCAAGAGGTAGTCCACAGCTCAGACTTGCCATAGCTCCCGTTATCCAGGATGAAGTCAATCAGCTGACCGGAGGCACAGAGACCACTGCTCTTCTGGGCGCTCTTTTCGTTAGCCTTGATAAAGCCATTATCGCCTAAGGCAGCCAGGAAGTTAGCAAATGCCTCCTTGGTATTACCCAGCTCCATCGTCTTGAGGACGTCCTCTCGCCCATAGCCCTTGTATATCACTAGCTTGCGCTGGTTCGGAGTGATGCTGGCGCTGATCTCATAATGACGCTCTTTGGCCAGCACCGGCCCTCGCACCTCCATGCGCACCACCGTCGAGTCGGTCGGCTCCAAGATGCTATGGGTCACCTGCTGCTCCGGCTTCTTCGGCTCGTTCTTGCCACCAAAGATGGTCTGCGCTAGAAAGACTATCCCTCCGATCATCACCATAGCGATCAATATGACTAAAGCGATGGCACCAAAAGGTATCTTAGTTCGTCTCATTACGCTTATCATTGTAACGACAAACCGCTACGAGCGCAAACTTAAGCACGTACCGTCTGGCCCAAGATCTGCTCTTAACCTTTCTCAAATAGTACTTTCACTCTCGCCAGAAGCTTTTCCAATAAGTCGTCCGGAATGTCTTCTACATAGCGGTAATTTCTGGCGTTGTAGTCAATCGTCACCAGCTGATCCAGCAAAACCTTGCCCGTTGATGCGGTGCCGTCCAGCGGCACGTAAAAGGGATAGTTTCGTCCGGTGTTACTAATCGGAGCAAAAATAGCGATATTGGAATACTTGGTGACTATGCTATGACTCAGACAGATATAAGGACGATATCCTCTTTGCTCATGCCCGGCCTTCGGGTCAAGGTTGATCTTAATGATAGATCCTTGCCGAACCATTACCACCGCTCGTTCCCGGTACTCTTAAACACCACCGGGGTGATATTGACCGGCTTCCCCTTGTAGTCTCTAAAAAGCTCCTCCACCGTCAGCTCCGGAGCTTTGCCGGCTTTCTCCAGGATGATCTTATCTCCTGTAGTTTTATAGTCCAAAATATCGTTCGGCTGCAGCTGCAGCTGTTTCATCAGCTGCTTGGGCAATCGAATGGCCGAGCTATTGCCCCATTTACTAATCACTACTTGCATCATGGCATCTCCTATTTATGATAAGCATTATAGCACATAAGTATCATTATGTATATACATAAAGCCCCAGCAGGATACATCGCCCATTCCTTGTCTAAGATTGAATAGATGAGTAATTATGTCCTCCCGGTAAGTAGTTTGCCCAAGTATCTGCTGGACGGGCCACAGCACAATAACAGCGTCCGTTCCTTGTCTAAGGTTAATCAATGAGTCACTACGTCTTTCCGGCAAGTAGTTTAATCCAAGTATCTGCTGGACGGGCTATAATTGGCTCCAGTCGTGACCAATCTTCGTTTCAACTAATAAGCGGACACCCAGCTCGGGGTAGATCTGCTCCATGATCTGCTTCATCTCACTGGCGATGCGCTCTGCCTCAGCTTCGTCACACTCGACCATGATGCTATCGTGTACCTGCATGATCTGACTAGCGCCGGCAATCTCCTCGACCTTAAGCATCGCCATTTTCATCAGGTCGGCTTCTGTCCCCTGCACCGGCAGGTTGATAGCCGCTCGCTTAGTGGCTTCCCGTACCATCGTATTAGACGATCGCAGTCCCGGCACCGGGCGACGTCGACCGAGCAAGGTCTGTACATAGCCGTCTTCCTTCGCCTGCTCGATCACCTTCGCCTGATAGTCCCGGACCGACCGGCGAGCCTGGAAGTACTTGTCGATAAACTCTCTCGCCTCGCTCAAGTTCATATCCGTCGCCTCAGCTAATCCATGCGGGCTCATGCCGTAGAGAATACCGAAGTTAATCACCTTAGCATGACGACGCTGCTCGGGCGTGACTTCAGCCGGAGTAATCCCATAGGCTTCAGCCGCCGTCATGGTGTGAACGTCATTAGTCGGGTCGTCAAAGACCCGAATCAACGCCTGATCACCCGCCAGAGCAGCCGCCAGGCGTAGTTCAAACTGGGCGTAGTCGGCATTGACCAAGACCCGACCGGCCGGAGCGATAAAAGCTCGCTTGATCTCTCGCCCCTGCTCGGTTCGAGCGGGAATATTCTGCATATTTGGGTTGCTCGACGACAAGCGCCCGGTCGCCGTAATGCTCTGACTAAAGGTCGTATGAATCCGCCCATCGGGAGCGATCAACTTCGGCAAGGTATCAGCATAGCCGGTCTTGAGCTTAGCTAGCTCCCGATACTTAATGATTAGATCGATGACCGGGTGTGCCGACCGCAGTTTAGCCAGCTCCTTGGCTCCGGTCGGGTAGCTTCCCCGTTTATTTTTGCGAGCTGTCGGCTTCAGGGCCAGCTTGGTAAATAGCGCCTCGGACAATTGAGCCGGGCTGGCTACATTAAACTCATAGCCGACCTCCCGCCAAATAGCTTGCTCTAATAGCGCTAAGCCATCGCCCAGCTTTTGATGCAGTCGAGTCAGCTGAGCTTGATCAGCCAGGACACCCCGCTCCTCCATCCTGGCCAAGACCAGCTGCAAGGGGAAATCCACCTGGCTCGCCAGCTTTGCCAGCTGAGATAGCTGATTTAGCTGCCGACGGGTCTGCTGCCAGAACTGATAGACGACAGCCAGCCGCCTTGGCTCCGACTGATCCGACAGCTCCGCCAAGATATCCGCTAGGGTGCGTGGCTTACTGAGCGACCCCACTAGGAAGCCGGCGTGACTGATGTCATAGTTAGCCACGAACCTAACGGGGAGATTACGCCGGAGAAACCGGCTAGCCAGCTCCTTCAGGTCATAAGCTACCACCGGCACCGCCGTGAGCAACTCTGCCGCCAGCTTGTAACTGGCTTTGCAATACTGACCCGGCTGATCGCTGAGTAGTAAACCATCCTCAGCCGGCACCACCATGACTGTGCCGGTTAACTTGTCCGGCAAAGAAGCTACCCGGAACTCCACTGTCGGTTCGATAGCAGTCTCTGCGCCGGCCGTCTCATCTCCCTCAGACACTTGCATATCAGCAGGCAGTCGCCTCAGCAGCGAGGTGAATTGCAGGTCCAGGAGAAGCCGACGCAGCCTCTGCCGATCCAGCTTCTTCACATCTGCCGCCTGTAAGTCGAGGGGGATTGGCGCATCGCACTGAATCTGCACCAGCTCTCTCGACATATAGGCGCTGGCTTTACCATCAGCCAGTCTGCGCTGAGCTGCGCCGGTAATCTCATCCAAGTGAGCGTAGACACCATCAAGGTCATGATATTTCTGCAGCAACGCCACAGCCGTCTTTTCGCCCACCCCGGGCACACCGGGGATGTTGTCACTACTATCCCCCTTAAGGCTCTTTAGATCTAGGAATTGATCTACCCAGATACCATACTTAGCTTGGAAAGCCTTAACATCGAAGCGATCAATGCTGCTCAGCCCCTTCTTAAGAGCATAGACTTCGGTGTCATCATCAATCAGCTGAAGCATATCCAGGTCAGACGAGGCAATCACCGTATGGATGCCGGCCCGGTTAGCCTGCTTAGACAAAGTGCCGATGATATCATCTGCTTCATAGTCGTCCACCTCATAGAAAGGCCAGCCCAGCGCCTCAAGTAGCTGGCGCAAGATCGGAATCTGCTGATAAAAATCCGGTGGCGCCGGGTGACGATTAGCCTTATACTCCGGGTAGATAGCCCGACGACGCCGAATGTTGGTCTTAGCTTTATCCCAAGCCACTGCTACATAATCCGGCCTGAGCTGACGGACCAGCTCCAGCGCCAGTGAGGCAAAGCCATAGACCCCGCCCGTCGGTCGCCCATCGGCAGTCGAAAGATGAGGCATAGCATAATACCCCCGGTAGAAAAGCGATTTGCCATCGATCAAGACAAAGATCTTGGGCTTGGCTTGTTTCGCCGGCTCATCCTTCATTAGTTCAGATAATCGTGGAGTTTCTCCGTCTCCTTATTCTTGCGTAGCCGCATCAGCGCCTTGGCTTCTATCTGACGAATCCGCTCTCTAGTCACCGCAAACTCCACACCGACTTCTTCTAGAGTGTGCTGTCGTCCGCCATCCAGTCCAAAGCGAAGCTTGATGATCTTCTGCTCCCGATCGGATAGTTGCCCTACCACCTCCATGACTTGCTCTTTCAGCAAGCGATCATTAGTGGCATCTTCCGGGCTAACCGCCGTATCATCCTCAACAAAGTTGCCTAGCTCACTGGCATCGTCCTCATCACTACCACCGATGGTGGCATCGAGACTCTGGATATCTTGCTTGATCTTAAAGACGTACTTGATCTTCTCCGGCGTCTCGCCCAGCGCTTCCGCCAACTCCTCGACGGACGGCTCTCGGTTAAGCTCCTGGGTTAGCTTGCGCTGTGTCCGCAGTAGCTTATTGATCGTCTCTACCATATGGACCGGGATCCGAATAGTCCGAGCTTGGTCGGCAATCGCCCGAGTGATCGCCTGGCGAATCCACCAGGTCGCATAGGTCGAGAACTTAAAGCCTCGGTCCGGGTCAAACTTCTCGACTGCTCTGAGCAGCCCCGTGTTACCCTCCTGGATCAGATCGAGAAAGTCCAAGCCCCGCCCCGAATAACGCTTGGCGATCGAGACCACCAGGCGCATGTTAGCCTCTGCCATCTTATCCTTCGGTCGTTTTAGCCTTTTAATCTTAAAGCGCAGACCGGTCGCCTCTTTCTGCAAGCTGGCTCGCTTCGCCGGGTCAGACTCGCCCTTTCGCTCCGCCTCAACTTCCTTAAGTCTCTGCTCTGCCTCGGCCAGCGGCTCAGCGTTCTTCACGATATCATAGGCAATCTCCGCTTCTTCTTCCGGCGTCAATAGTGGGATGCGCCCAATCTCTCGCAGGTAGACCCGAACGCTATCATCAGAAATACTGTCCAGGTCAGAGGGCTCGATGACAGTATCGTCATCAATATCACTAGTGATATCGCCGTCGGTCGGCTCCCCTGCTTCGTCAAGATTGATATCATTTAGTAATTCTTCGTCGACCGGTCTATCAGCCACTACTTCACTCCTCTCTCAATGGTTATCTTTGTTTTAGTGTTTTTGAGTTTATGCACATCTATCCTGTAGGTTCGCTGACCTTTAACTTAGCCTAGATGATACCACAGATACTAACCGGTGACAAATGCAGGGAGCATTATCGTTAGAAAAATGATAAATAAAATATTGGAAAAATGTAAAGTAAAATACTGGAAATTTGTAAAGTAGCATGCTTAAATAAGCATTATGAAGCAATACATCCCCCGCATCATTGACCAAGAGCTGATCCACTCGCTCGACATCGCCGGCGCAGTCTTGATCAAAGGTCCGAAAGCCTGCGGTAAGTCTGAGACGGCCAAGCAACAAGCGAAGAGTATCCTGCAAGTCGATAGCAACCCGCAGGTAGCCCCTTTGATGGGAATTGACCCTACCGCCTTACTGGATGGCGCCACGCCCCGGCTGATTGATGAATGGCAAGCCCAGCCCCGACTCTGGAACTATATCCGCCATGCGGTAGATGATCGAAGCAGTAAAGGTCAATTCATCTTGACCGGCTCCGCTAATCCGGTAGAAGAGGTCAGCATGCACTCGGGAGCAGGACGATTCATCGAGCTACATATGCATACTATGTCTTGGCAAGAGCTAGGCTACTCCGACAGCTATGTCTCGCTAGCCGGTTTATTTGACGGCAAGCCCATCAAAGCGAAAGAGTACAAGACCGACATCCACACGATCATTCAACGACTGGTCATTGGCGGTTGGCCGGGGCTAGTTGGACTAGATGAGGCTGATGCCCGCCAGGTCAACACCTCTTACGTCAGACTACTGACCGAAGTCGACTTGAGTCGAGTGTCTGATGTCAAGCGTGACCCGGTACGAGTTCGGTACCTGCTACAGTCGCTAGCTCGTAATCTATCCACCATCACCGAGGTATCAACTTTCATCCGGGATATCCAAAATGTTGCCGGTGATGATATTTCCCGCCCGACCGTCGTTGATTATCTTGATGCCCTTGACCGGCTAATGATCATCGAGGATCAGCCGGCTTGGAACACTCACATCCGCTCGTCTGCCAAGCTTCGCAAGTCACCCAAGCGCCACTTCGCCGATGTATCACTAGCCATTGCTTGTCTGGGGCTGGATTCGTCTGCCCTGTTTAGCGACTTGAATTATACTGGCTTCGTCTTTGAGTCGCAGGTTATCCACGATCTCAGAGTCTACGCTAGCCGGCTGGGAGCGGATGTATACTACTATCGTGACTCATCAGGACTGGAGGTTGATGCCGTCGTCGAGAAGCCGAATGGGGATTGTGCTATTTTCGAAGTCAAGCTGGGCGACGGTTTCGTCGATGAGGGCGCCAGAGCGCTGACTGCTCTGACCAAGAATGTCGTCGAGGGTAAGGGACGACGTATTCTCTCTCGCAGTGTCATCGTCGGTTCGGGCTATGCCTATACCCGACCGGATGGGATAAATGTGATCCCGCTAAGTGCACTGGGAGTATAAGTCGGGCGGATTCATCGCCACCCCCCATACACCTGCATTGACCCAGGCTAAGTTTTCCACTAGAATAGCCTTGTCAAATAAGGTGGTCTTAGGATCGCTAGAAACAGGAGTTATATGCCACTTATCAAATCAGCCATCAAGCAGATGAAGCAGGATCAGCGCCGTTATGCCCAAAACCTGCGCACCAAGCGGGCTATGCGCACCGCTATCAAGGCTTTCCAGGGTAGCCCCAGCTTTAGTGCTATGTGCCAGGCTCAGAGCACTATTGATACCGCTGCGAAGAAGAATGTCATCTCCAAGCAAGCTGCCGCCAGACGGATCAAGCACTTGGCTAAGCTCGCCAAAGAGTCTGGCGTCAAGGTCCCGACTAAGGCAGCCACTAAGAGTAAGTCCGCCAGTAAGAAAAGTGCCGCTAAACCGGCTAGCCGAGCTAAGAAGTCCTAGCAGGACGCAAACATTCATAGCAGAGGCAAAGTCTGTAATTTCCCTCTATACATAGTCCTATGGCATACGAGTAGTACAGGTGGTCTCCTCAGGCTTGGCACCGTATAAGTCACCACGTGCACTGGATAGCTTACTGATGTATCAACAGCCTTCGTCAACCACACTGTACTACTCGTACCCAGGAATGTTTACTTAGATTGAGGTCCAACTATGGAATGAGACCGGGGAAATTACAGACATAACCTTCCTTCCGCCTCAAAGGGTGTCTTTCGTCCTTCGTCTGCGTCAGTCATTTCCTGAAGACTGTGTGCGCTTGAAGCTCAGCAGCACACGAGCCAGCCAGGCGGGTCTGAGGGAAATGATGACGAGACGAAGAGTGAGAGGTTGCCTAGGTAGTAGAGTCGAGGAGACCATACAGCCTGCTCCGGGCTACAAAGCTTTTAGGGGCTAGCCCGTCCACTATATACTGCTCAGTGTGGAGCGGATGTAGAGCCAGGCTTCATCCGGTGCGGATAGCTTGACCTTACCATCCAGCTGGGCGAGCTTCTCGACAACCTCGCCTAGTCGCCGGGGTAGCTGACGATCGCCTAGGCGCTCAGCCAGTTGACGAGTCTGATTCAGTTGATAGGGGCTGAGCTTGACCTTGGCTCCAGTCAAGACGCCAGCCAAGGCTAGAGCCTGTGAAGCCAGTAGCCCCAGGAAGCGATTACTGTCCTCCCCCGCCGTGATCAGCCGGTCAAGCAGTTGCGCCACCTTAGCTTGATCGCCGGCTAGCCCTGCCTCTAAGATGGCAAAGGCATTGGTCTGAGGGCTGGGCTGAACATACTGCTCGACCAGCTGAACCGTTAGCTCGCTACCTAGTAGCGTCAGCTTGTCCAGTTCCAGCTTGAGACGGGCTTGCTGATTCTCCTCACCCGCCGTTAGCTCAAGTAGTTTATCAGCAACGCCTCGTTCGACACTCAGCTGGTGGCGCTTAAGCTCTGCCTCCAGCCACGGTCGGAGCTGGTAACTACTCTTAGCTAGGTCAAACTTCTCCACCGTAGCGCCGAGGCGCCCCAGCTCTTTCATAGTGCGAGTGATGGTGAGATTGCGCACTTTACTCAGAGCTTTAACATCAGTCAAGATGACGGTGGTCTGCCCGGGGATATGAGCCAGGTTCGTCTCCAGCATGGTCCAGTTGCCCGCCTGAGCGGTAACGGCTGAGACGATGACTAGCCGATAAGGGTCGAAGAGGCTGAGGGCGGTCAGCTGAGAGGTCAGGTCAGCCGGTGCCACTTCGGTGCCGTCAATGGTGGTGATAGCGTCGGGGCTGTGCTCCCGGACGAATGCTTGGCGTAGTTCTTTGACCCGCCGGTTGATCAGGTAGTCGTTGTCACCGTGGAGGAAATAGATCATACCAATATGATAGCATCAGAGCAGGATTTGTAATTTCCCCTCTACGTATAGCTCCTCTCTGTACGAGTAGTACAGGTGGTCTCCTCAGGTATAATTACTTACGAAAGCTTGCGGCTTAGAGCATGGTCTGTAATTTCCCTCTACGCATAGTCCTATAGTGTACGAGCAGCACAGGTGGTCTCCTCAGGCTTGGCACCGTATAAACTACCACGTGCACTAGATAGCTTACTGATATATCAACAGCCTTCGTCAACCACACTGTACTACTCGTACCTAGGAATGCCTGCTTTAATTGAGATTAGACTAAGGAATGAAGCTGGGGAAATTACGTGTGTATCAACGCTCTAGCCAGAGTAGCTCACCTAGCTTCCTCAGGCCTGGCGACGTAGCGATTGCCACTGGCAATTGCCAGCCTGCTGTATCAACAGCCATCGGAAGCTTAGGCGAGCAGCTCTGGCGCATATAGTCTTTAGCACGTAAAGGGTGTCTTTCGTCCTTCGTCTGCGTCAGTCATTTCCTGAAGACTGTGCACGCTTGAAGCTCAGCAGTGCACGAGCCAGCCAGGCGGGTCTGAAGGAAATGATGACGAGACGAAGAGCGAGGGATTGACTAGGTAGTAGAACTGAGGAGACCATGCGCCCTGCTCTGATGCTATAGCGTGAAGAAGGACTGGAGGGCGGGTTGGATCAGCCAGCTGAGCAGGAAGACCAGATAGGTGGCTACTATCAGATAAGGGCCGAAGGGGATGGCGCTGGTACGCTTGAGCCGGTGGTGCAGAAGCGCCGGTAGAGAGACCAGCGTCGCCAGCAAGTTAGCCAGGAAAAGAATGACCAGCCCCAGCCACCACTGTGGCACCAAGAGACCGATCGCCAACCCCAGCTTGACATCGCCCAGCCCGACCAACTTGCCCTGAGAGGCCAAGTAGATAGTGCCATAGATGCCGGCAATCGGTGCCATACCGCCGGCTACCGCCATCAGCCAGCCTCCTACCCCACCACCATGTAGCACCGGCAAGGTCACCAGCGAGTAGACCAGGCTAAGCCCGATCAGGGGAAAGACCAGGCGGTTCGGTAGCTTGCGCCAGCGCAGGTCGTAGACGAAGAGAGCGACCATCAGCACTAGGCAAGCTAGCCATAGCCCGAAAGCCAGCCAAGCCAACCCCGGCGAACTGCACCAGAGGCTAGCAGGAGTACAAGCAATCCCCAGGGTGATGCTCGGGTCACGCCAAGCATGCTCCAGTACCGAGGGAAAGAACGCACCGGAGAGAACGAAGCTGAGACAGGTCAGCACCTCCAGTCGGATCGCCAGCCGCCCGATCCGCTTGTGGCAGTAGCGACAACGCCCACCCAACCCTAGGTAAGAAATAATCGGGATCATATCGGTCGGGGCGAGGCGATGGTGGCAGTGCTCGCACTCACTCCGCCCACTCAGCCAGTTGAGCCCCCGCTTCATCCGCCAAGTCAGAGCACCGACGAACGAGCCCATGATCGCCCCGAGAAGAGCCAGCGAGAAGTAGTAAAAGATCATGATCTGCATAAGCACATTATAGCAGTAAAGCTAAAACCTCCCTACCATAAGGTAAGGAGGTATAGCCTAGGCTAATACTTAGGCAAGATTAGCTGGCATCCTGGCAGTAACGAGTATAACCGCCGGAGCGCTCCATCGTACCCATGACAGCTGCCTGCCGACCGGATCCTTGTTCTACGCCATCCAAGCCATTACACTTTCTACCCTTAAACACATGGATCTTGTTCGTTTGCACGCCATTTCCAGTGATGGGAGGAAGGTTGCCACTACCACTATCATAGACCTCAACCTCATCCGTACTTGACGACAGATTGTCAAGGTAGTTGCCCAATAAATTATTTTTAGTATCATCCTTCTTAGGACCATTAGCGTCATAAACTGTCCCACCAGCCATTTGTCCCGTCGGATGGTTAGCGTTATAGTCATGGACAGCCTCGACTATATTGCTGATATCTCGCTTGCGGGCGTCATTTCGCTGGTTGCGCTGCAGAGCCGGTACAGCCAGGAAGACCACGAGGAAGATCAAAGCACCGATGGCTAAGACCAAGGCTACCTCGATGATGGTGAAACCTTTTTCAGTTTTTTTCATACTAGATTGTATGTCCTTTCTTTATTAATTATTACATGTCTGATTATATACTAAGCTAGCGAAAACACAAGCACTATCAGCAGAACCTCAGCTAGAGAGTGGAAGTATCAGTCAAGCCGTAGATCGGTAGCAAGACCGCCAGGACGATGAAGCCGATCATGATCGCCATCAAGATCATCAGGATAGGCTCGATCAAGGTGGAGATAGCGGCGATGGCGTTATCGACCTCCTTGTCGTAGTAGTCGGCGATCTTCGCCAGCATGGCATCAATGCCACCGGACGACTCACCGATCTTGATCATCTGCGGCACGAAGGGCAAAATGTACTCCTGGTTCGTCAGCGCCTCAGAGAGCGCCTTGCCGTTCTTGACCTTGTTGACCGCCTGGAGGAGCTCATCTCGGATAAGGACGTTATTGACCGCCTCTGATGAGATCTTCAGCGTCTCGATCATCGATACGCCGGAGCTAAGCAGCACCTGAGCCGTCCGAGCGAAGCGAGCCATGTACATCTTGCGTAGCAAACTATTAAAGATCGGCGCATTGAGCTTGAAGGTATCCCAAGCCCGTCGCCCACTGCTGGTAGCCAGCCAACGCCGAGCGAAGAAGATCAGCCCACCCAGCGCCACGATGATGATATACCAGAAAGCAGCGAAGAAATTAACGATAGCCAGCAGGATCTCGGTGGTGATCGGTAGGGTCTTGCCCAAGTCCTTGTACATGCTGGAGACCTGTGGGATCAAGGTGACTAGCATGAAGATAACCACCGCTACGATCACCGCCAGGACGATCGCCGGATAGACCATCGCCCCTCTGATCTTGCTGATCTGGTCGTAGTCGTGCTCCTGCTGGTTAGCTAGGCGAGCTAGGGCTTGGTCCAGCGTACCGGAAGTCTCACCGGCTCGCACCAGAGCGACATAGACTTGGTTAAAGACCTTGGGGTATTTCGCCATGGCATCAGACAGAGGCATACCGCCATTGATACTGCCGACCAGGTCGGCGACGATCACCTTGAGCATCTTACTACTAGTCTGGTCTTGGACGGTCGCTAGCGACTGAGCCAGCGGTAAGCCGGCATTCAGCATGGTCGCCAGCTGTCTAGTGAAGATGACCAGCTCTTTCGGGCTAACCCGCTTGCGCAGACCGGAAAGAAGCCCTTCCTCGCTAGCCGGGGTCATCTCTAGGGGAACTAACCCCTGCGCCATCAGCAGCTTAGCCGCCGCCGACTCACTATTGCCCTGGACAGTACTCTTCTCGATCTTGCCAGTGGCGGTATTACGAGCTTTATATCGAAAGGTAATCACCGGTCTCTACCCCCTCATCATTCGATTAAGATCATCTAGGTCAACAGCGTAATTCTTCGCCTCGTCGTAAGTAATCTGACCGGACTGAACCAGCTGCACCAGGGTGCGATCCATCGACTGCATGCCTTCCTTGGCGCTGGTCTGGATGACCTGGTCGAGCTGATGTGACTTGCCTTCACGGATGATATTACGGACAGCCGGGTTAGCGACCAAGATCTCGGCTGAGACCAAGCGTCCACCTCCGATAGCCGGAATCAAACGCTGCGAACAGATCGCCATCAGCATGTTGCCCAGCTGGGCTTTGATCTGAGGTTGCTGGTGTGGCGGGAAGACATTGACCATCCGGTCGATCGACTGGGAAGCACTATTGGTGTGCAAGGTAGCGAAGACTAAGTGACCCGTCTCGGCGATAGTGATGGCGGCGCTGATCGTCTCCAGGTCACGCATCTCACCGATCAAGACGACATCCGGGTCTTCTCGCAGGGCGGAGCGCAAGGCGGCACTAAAGGAGTAGGTGTCGTAGTGAACCTCCCGCTGAACGATCACCGAGCGCTTCGACTTGTGAGTGAACTCAATCGGGTCCTCGATAGTGATGATATGCTCGCTCCGCTCGGAGTTGATCTTGTCCAGTAGTGCCGCTAAGGTAGTCGACTTGCCTGAGCCAGTCGGCCCGGTGACTAAGACCAGCCCCCGAGGATAATCGGCGAAGGACTCGACGACCGCCGGTAAACCGAGCTCAGCCAAGGTCGGGATATCATTCGGGATGAGACGCATAGCAGCAGCGATATTGCCCCGCTCGTGAAAGGCGTTAACCCGAAAACGACCGAGATCGCCAAAGGCAAAGGAGAAGTCAAACTCCTTGTCCTTGAGCAGGATCTGCTTCTGCTCGTTGTCTAAGATGCTGAAGATCAAGCGCTCTGTCGTCTCGACATCCAGCGACGGTGTATTGGCCACCGGCGTCAATGCTCCGTCGATCCGAAGCATCGGCGGTAAGCCTACTTGCAGGTGCAGGTCACTGGCGTGCTGGTTGATGACCTCCTGCAGCAGCATTTCTATTCTGATGTTATCCATTATGCCTCCCTATTCGTTTTTAATTATATCATGCTCATGCTTTATGCAATATTAGCCGCCACTCGGTTAACTTCCTCGATGGTAGTCTGCCCGGTCAGCGCCTTGAGGAAGCCATCTTGGTGCATCGGGATCATCCCCTGGGCGATACCCAGCTGCTGGATCTGACTGGAGGTAGCGTGCCCGATGATCAGCTTCTGCACTTCGTCAGTCACCTCCATCACCTCGTAGAGACCCATCCGACCCTTGAAGCCGCCCGGCGTAGTGGCCGTCTCTTTGCCCTTGACCAGGGTAAAGGAAGCCGAATCCTGCAGGGGCAGATTAGCGTAGCCTAAGTCCTGACCGATCGTCTGAATCTCGGCCGGTGTCCTCGGCAGGAGTGGCCCGACTACGTTTCTGATCATCTCGGTCTGTAGCGGGTCACTCTGATACGACTCTTTATCTACTGAGACTCGACGAACCAGACGCTGACCAATGACCGTATTGATCGTCGAAGCAATCAGGAACGGCTCTACCCCCATATCCAGCAGACGAGGCAAGATGCCAGCCGCTGAGTTGGTGTGCAGAGTCGAGAGAACAAGGTGCCCGGTCAGAGCTGCCTGAACCGCCAGGTTGGCCGTCTCACTATCTCGGATCTCGCCGACCAGGACGACATCAGGGTCTTGGCGCAGGATAGAGCGTAATCCATTAGCAAAGGTTAGCCCAACGGCGGGATTAACCTGGATCTGATTCACTCCCTCCATCTTGTACTCGACCGGATCCTCCAGGGTGACGATATTGATCTTCTCGCTATAGATCTCTTGAACTAGAGCGTAGAGCGAGGTTGACTTACCTGAACCAGTCGGCCCGGAGGTCAGGATCATGCCGTTAGGACGAGCAATCCCCCGTCGAATCATCCGGAGGGCTCGGCTGGCATAGCCCATATCCTCCAGCTTAAAGGTGCTACCCGACTTATCTAGCAAGCGGATCACTACCTGCTCACCCCAGACAACCGGTGAGATAGCGATACGAAGGTCAACCTCTTTCTCGCCGACCATGACGGTGAACTGACCATCCTGTGGCTTGCGGTGCTCGTCAATCTTGAGATTAGATAAGATCTTGATCCGAGAGACTAGCGCCGCCTCAGTTGACTTAGGTAGAACCATCACCACTCGGAGTACGCCGTCAATCCGACAACGAATGGTTAGCTGATTCTCGCTCGGCTCAATGTGAATATCTGAGGCTCGAACCCGCTGAGCATACTCAAGGAGCTGGTTCAGCACCTTAGAGATTGGCGAATCCTGGACGATCACCTGAGCATTGCTGGTGATCTTAGGAGCGTTACTGTCAAGCGAAGCTCGGACGCCTTCATCAACATCCATCCGGTACTGCGACAGGACGTTATTGATGCCCGATTCGCTCGCCATATAGACCTTAATCGGACGACCAATAGTATTCGACAAGAAGTCAACTGCCTGGACGTTATTAGCATCAAGCATGGCGACCGCCAAGCGCTCTGCCCCACCTTCATTAGTCTCTCCCAGCGGCACTGCCATGAAACGTTGCGCCACCTCCATCGGTAGAAGCGCCAAGACACTACTATCGATGATAGCGTGCGACAAGTTAACATAAGGCGTACCACTGGTGCGAGCCGTCGCCTCAGCTAGCTGCTCGTCGTTAATGATCTCCTCTCGCATCAAGTAAGCAAAGAGAGGCTCATTCTCTGCCTGTGCCTTGCGACGAAAGTGCTCCAGCTGGTCATCGGTAAAAAGGCCTGCTTCTATAAAGTAGGCCTCAATCTTAGCACGAGACTCGTCGGTCAGGATTGCCATGCCACCTATTTGCTCTCCAGGTTAAAGGGGTGCTGGTTGGACTGGTCACCGATAGTCGTCCGAACGGTCGGATTGATGGCGGTGTCAGAGAAGATCTTCTTATCCGGCTCGTCAACCTTACTCTCAATAGTCGGAGCTATCTGGACTGCCTGCAAGCTATCGGCCGGTGAAGGCATGATCGCCCCGACTACGAAGTACGAAGTCAAGCCGACGATGGCCACGATTAAGATGATAGCCGCCCAATCACTTTTTCTCATACTGGATCTCCTTCTTACCTAGCTTAAAGTTAACCTTGCTAGAATAATAGGTCTGCGCCTCGATAGTGGCATTGAGCTTGTCGTCCGAGCCATCAATCGTCAGCTTGGTGATAGTGATCGGTCGAATGGTACTCTCGATATCCTGCAGGGCAGACTTGACTGAGTCGAAGCTACCGACCAGGCTAACTCGGAAGGTGATCGGCTTAGCTACCGGGAATTGGACATCGTCTGCCTTACTGACGCCGGATTTACTGGAGCCGGAGCTAGAACTGGACGAGCTTCCGGATGAGCTGGAGCTGGATGAACTCGACGAGCTGGACGAACTATCAGACTCGGTAGTATCTACATTGATCTGCTCTATAGTTACGCCCGACTTAGACAAGATCTTGTTCTGGAGCGATGAACTCAGTGCCACACTATCGTCCTCGGTCGGCAAGGCGTCAATCACCACCTGAAAGACCGTGCTGTCGTCAGCTTTGAGGTTGGGTAGCGACAGAGCAGCGTTAGCCTTGAGGGCGTTAACATTCTTGATCAGCTTGTCAGCCGCCTCGACATTATCGTGCATAGTCTGAGCTGTCTTACCGACGTCACGGTTAACCTTGTTCTGGTAGTTGATCCGCTGCATCAGATTCCAGCCCACCACCAGACAAATCACCACCAAGGCTGCCGCTAATGCCACCCAGGTGAATACCTGCTTGCGGGTGTTAGTGATCTGCTGTCGCTTCTTGATACCGGTCAGGGCATTTTCTTCACTCATTGCTCGTCCTTCTTGTCATTAGACTTATCTTTGGCATCAGTATGGAAAGTCTCTTTCGGAGCATTGCGGTCACCATCCGAGGTGGTTTCTTTCGGTACTTCCAGCTTGATATTAGTTGACTTCGGACTGAAGGCACTGTCGTTAAAGGTAACCGTCAAGGTGAAGCTAACTAGAGCTTCGTTCTGGCTACCACCGGCAGAGAGACTACTGTCTTTGACATTGACGGCGGTGACCAGATTTTCTTTCATCGCCTTCTTCTTAGTAGCAGATTTCTTCTTTTTCTTAGACTGGCTATCGCTGTCAGAGCTGTCACTGTCTGATGAGGTCTCCTTGCTATAGGTGCCGTCTGAATTAGCCGAGCTCTCGCTATCCGACGAGGTGTCTTCCTCCTCTACCTCGTAGCTGAGCTGCGCCTTAGACAAGGTATTCTTATAGACGTCAAGCGCCGAGAAGTTAGTCGTCTTACCCTCGATCGTCATAGTGATACCATCAGCACTAGCCGAAGAGCTACTGCTGGACGAGGTGCTGCCGCTACTACCGGCCGGCGCCTCAATCGTCGCACTGCTGATCTGTACATTATTTGGCGCAGCCGGATTAAGCTGAGTCAGATAGTCCATCAGCCGAGAGTAGACCTGCTGGTCAGACTTGAGCTTGCCGATCTGCTTAAGCTGATTCTGGATGGTGATGTATTTATCAAGCTGTTTCTTCTTTTGGGCTTGCTTGATCGTCTGCTCGTCATTCTTGATGCCATTCTCCATCAGAGCCTTAGTCGCCACCAGCACGCCAAGCGTACCACTGAGCAGGAGTAAGACGCCGATCGAAGCACCGACGACGACGACACTGATCGAGACGACTAGATTGCGCTCTCGTCTGACCCGCAGGAGATCCTTCTTGACATCCGGTAGGAGGTTTAAGGAAATCATCTTACTCTGCCCTTTCTGCTAGTCCGACCGCTACGGCGAACTGCGAACTTATTGGTGCTAGGGTGGTCTGATCACCCATCGGGACATTGACATGCTGCCAAGGTGTCGCTAGCTGGACCGGCAGGTTGGTCTTCTCACTCATGATATCGGTAAAGCCGGTCAAGCTGGCGGTATAACCGCTGACCAGCATGGCACCAATCTGCATATTGTTGTACTTGGTGACGAAGAACTTGAGCGACTTGACCAGCTCGGCATTAAGCTGGTCGACCAGTGTATGTACCGCCCGATAGACCTGTCCGTCCAAGGCATTCTGGTCAACACCGAACTTAAGTAGTAGCTGACGAGCTTGCTGGTCGTCGATATTGAGGTTCTGCTTAGCCATCCGTACCATCGAGGTCAGCCCGATCGGGATAGAACGAATCAGACGAGGCGCATTGCCGATGGTCACGATCACGTCTGTCGATGAGTCCTCCATATTGACCAGGAGTCGTCCATCAGTGATGCCGTCAGGTAAGAGAGCCCGGATCAGGGCGATGCTGTCCGGCTCGATAGCGATGACATTAAGCCCCAGCTCATTCTCCAGCATGTCCAGCCTGGCCTCAGTAAAGGTATTAAGCACACTTGCCACCAGCACCTCTGTCTTACCCTGCTCGACCGGTGACGGCCCGATGATTGCCCAGTCAATCTTAGCTTCATCAGGACGCATCGGTACGTAATTCTCGGCCTGATACTTGATGGTGGCATTCAGCTCTGCTTTAGCCACCGTCGGCACCTCAACAACGCTGGCGAACATCTTGCCCGAAGGAACGCCGATCGCCACATCTTTAGTCTTGATGCCCGACTGATTGATCACCTCAGTGATCGCCATCCCTAATGCCCGGCGGTCTTTGTCTGCGGTAGACTCGCTAAGGCGGGATGGTATAGCCTTAGTCGCATAGTGCTTTAGATTCCAGCCACTGCCGGAATGCCCCAACTCAACCACCCGGATCGCTGTTGTACCTATGTCCAAGGCGAAGAAGTTGCCCACCGTTTTATTTAACTTCATACTATTTTCATTATACATAACCAATTTGAAAATACAATGTCACGCCGAATCGGTCGGTTTATGACGCAGCTTGAGCTCCGGACACACATGCTCTAGAAATATTGTCAGCTTGTACATAGCAAAAGCCGTGCGGATAATTAGTGCTAAAATATTAGCAAGATGAGAGAGGAAGCGTTGCTATGCTAAAGATTGCCATCGTCGGGCTGCCCAATGTCGGTAAGTCTACCCTATTTAACGCTCTGACCAATAGCGACGCCTTAGCCGCCAACTATCCTTTCGCCACCATCGACCCCAATACCGGCATCGTTGCCATACCGGACGAGCGGTTAGAGGTGCTTGCCAAGCTATATCAGACAGATAAGATCACTCCGGCGACCATCGAGTTCGTCGACGTGGCCGGGCTGGTCGCCGGTGCCAGCAAGGGCGAAGGGCTAGGCAATAAGTTCCTGGCACACATCAGGCAGTGCGATGCCATTTGCCATGTGGTGCGAGCTTTTAGTGATGATCGTGTCCAGCGAGCCGACGGTACGGTGACTATCGACCCTAAATCGGATATCGAGGTGATCAATACCGAGCTGGCCTTAGCCGATGTAGCAACGATCGAAAACCATTTACCCAAGCTCCAGAAGGAGGCTAAGGCAAATCCGAAGTTAATGCCTCGGGTAGCCCTACTCCGATCAGTCCAGTCTCAGCTGCTAGCCGGCAAAGTGCCGACTGAGTTTCACAGCTTCAGCTCCACCGAGCTCCATCAACAGCTGGACAGCCTGGACTTACTAACTGCTAAGCCCGTCATCTATCTCTTCAATGTCGAAGAGACTGACCTGACCAACCAAGCCCGCCAGGCCGAGCTCCGTCAATTAGCCAGTCAAGCAACCGGACAGCCACTGGACCGGCTCACTGCCGTCTTCGTCTGCGCTGAGCTGGAGAGCGAGATTCGCTCCCTCTCACCGGTCGAAGCGAGTGAGCTGATGGCTAGCTACGGTGTGACCGAGTCAAGCTTGGACCAGCTAGCCGGAGTTGCCTATCATACGCTGGGACTACAGTCCTTTCTGACCGCCGGGGCAAAAGAAGTGCGAGCCTGGACGATCCACCGGGGCTGGACGGCACCCCAGGCCGCCGGCGTCATCCACACCGACTTTGAGCGAGGCTTCATCGCCGCTCAAGTAGTCAGCTACCATGATCTCGCTCGGCTCGGCTCCGAGTCGGCCGCTCGTTCGGCCGGCAAGATTCGAACCGAGGGCAAGACCTACATCATGCAGCCGGATGATGTAGTAGAGTTTCGTTTTAATGTCAGTAAATAATCTAGGCCAGCTTAGTCAGTAGGTAAAACCTCTCCCGATTACCTCTCGCCCCCGCTACGGCACTATCGGCTTTGGCTCTCAGCAAAAAGTACCGCTTCGCCCACTGCTCGAAATCGTGCAGGATGCGTCGCCGCTCGGTGTCATTTTTGATCACGCCGCGGCTCTTCAGTCGGTTACCCGTCTCAAACTGCGGCTTAACCATGGCTACGACTTGAGTCTGTCGATTCGCCAGCTCAGCCAGATGAGGTAGTACCTCACGTAGCGAGATGAAAGAAACGTCGATCAATATAATATCGACCGGCTGATCGGTCGCAAAATCTCTGATATCCGTCTTCTCGTGTAGCTCAACCCGTGCGTCACGCCGTAGCTTAGGGTGAAGCTGATCAGTGCCGACATCGACGCAAATGACTCGCCGAGCACCCCGACTGAGAGCATAGTCAGTGAAGCCACCTGTCGATGAGCCGACGTCCAGGACTAGCTTACCCCGAAAGTCTACCGCCAGCTTATCGGCTACTGAAGCCAGCTTCAGCCCAGCCCGGCTGACGAACTGCTCGGGCTGGTCCAGCTCAACCAGGCTCAGATCATGGACGAAGTAGCCCGACTTAGTAATGAGGCGACCGGACACTCTAACCCGCCCCAGACGAATATAAGATTCAGCCTGCGAACGAGTGGTCACTAGACCCAGTTGAACCAGAGCCTTATCCAGACGGACGCCCTGCCCCGCCATACTCGACTAGTCCTTCATTCGCTCAATATAGCTGCCGTCCCGAGTGTCAACCTTGATCACGTCACCGTTCTTAATGAAGGCCGGTACCTTGATAGTGATACCCGTCTCCAGCTTGGCATCTTTCTGGACACTGGAGGTAGTATTGCCCTTGACGACGTCTTCGGTATACTCGACCTTAAGCGGCGTCGAAGTCGGCAGATCGACAGCGATGACCCGCCCATCAAAGAATTGGAGCTGGACTTCCGCCCCTTCCCTGAGGTAGCTGGGCACATCGCTCGCTTCATCCAGCGGCAGCTCAAACTGCTCGAAGGTATCGGGATTCATGAAGTAGACTTTCTCGGCATCGCTATACAGATACTGCACTACCTGGTGCGACACTTCCGCCGCCTCAATCTTGTCCTGCCCTTTATAGGTCTTAGCCAGCACCGAGCCATCGATCAAGCTCTTGATCCGGACGTTGACGATCGAGCCGCCCCGCCCCATTACCTTCTGAGCATAGTCAATCACCTGATACGGCTTACCGTCGACGACGATCACTCGCCCTTTCTTCAGATCAGTTGGTCCATACATCATTCTCTCCTTTCAAAAAGGGCGACAGCCGGAAGCCCACCCGACTGATTCGCCCTAGTCCTTACCCTAATCTACTAGCTGGCCACAAATGGCAAAAGCGCCAAATGACGAGCCCGCTTGATCGCTACCGCAAGATTGCGTTGCGACTTGGCGCTCAACCCTGTCTTGGAGCGAGGCTCGATCTGCCCGTAGTTGTCAATGTACTTACGCAAGACTTCAACCTCCTTATAGTCAAAGTAGCGTGGTGATGGACGTTTGGTTCTCTTCATAATTCTCTCCTTAGAATGGGATATCACTTAGGTCAATCGGCTCGTCAGCATCTACCTCGGCAGTATCAGCCGGCGGCTGAGAGCTCGCCTTCTGACTACCGCCACCGGCGTTAGCACCACTACCTCGCCCGTCGTTAACGAAGCTGAACTCTTCGACTATGACATCGATGGCGCTACGGCGCTTACCCGTCTCTTTGTCTTCCCAGCTCCGCTGTTGCAAACGACCGCTGACCAGCAGCTGCCGCCCCTTGCCGACATACTTAGCGATGGTCTCGCCGGTATTGCCCCAGGCGGTACAGTTGATGAAGCTGGTCTCTTCTCGGCGATTGCCATCGGAGCCACGAAAGGTACGATTAACCGCTAGCGAGAAGCTGGTGACTGATTGACCGGATGGCGTAGTCCGCACCTCGGGGTCAGCCGTCAGATTTCCCATTAAGATTACTTTGTTGAATGCCATTACACTCCCTTTTACCCTCTAATTATTCTGCTGAGGCGCTCTCTCTGGTAGCCTTCGCCTCTTCTCGAGCTTTTTTATTCTCAGCCAGCCAAGCCTCGATCTTAGCATCAACTTTAGTGATCAGATGACGCAAGACGTCGTCGGTGATATTAAGTGTGCTATCGATCTTAGCCGGCGCTGTACTCGGTAGCTCCAGCTGATACACCCGGTAGACAGCATGTGTCTGCCCAGCGATCTTGTAGGCTAGCGACTTGCGCCCCCAGTCATCCTCGCTGATTATCTTGCCACCGTTGTCTTTAACTAGGTTGGCAATAGTCTGGAGTGGCTTATCCATCTGCGCCTCCAGCTCGGGGCGAAACAGCACCACCATCTCATAACGGCTGGTCGCCGTCTGTGACATAGATCCTCCTTTGGTTTATAGCCACGGCTCGCCGGCAGTGGCAGGTTAATGTTACAGTAGTATTATAACACAACTGCACTAAAGCTCGTCAATTAGCTTCAGCATGGTAGCTTTCGCCTGCCGGCGCTCCGACTCGGGGCGAATCGGCACTTCCAGGTCTGTCGCTAAGTCCCAGATCTGATTGACCGCCTGATTACCCTCGACCAGGTCATCGTTATATGATGCTAAAGCGACAATGGAGTAAGCGATATCGTAATCCAGGAAAAGCTCTTGCTCCAGCTCCCACTTCTTGAGGCGGAAATAATTAGTGACGCTACCCAGTGTAACTAACGCCCGGCTGGGCTGAAAAAGCTTAATGTCACCCTCCCGTACCGGACCATCAAGTCCTACCCCGCCGGCCAGGTCAGCCAGATTACTTTCAGTAAGATCCTGATCGCTAGACGCCCAGTTAGCCACTCGGTGCGCCAAATCACTATCCACTTGGCTCAGGCGAGACAAAGCATCCAGGCATAAATCAGCGAGGTCTTCAGCGAATAACGGCAGGTAAATACCGACAAAACGTCGCACGTCGTCGTCTGTCTTGATCCGGCTTAGTTTGTCTTGCCAGAACCGAGCCCTGATCTGCCGAAGATCCTTAGTCTGAAACATGATAGCATCATTATAATATAGTTCAGTCTAGTCCAAGTAATTAAACCGCCGATAAAGCTCATAGGCAACCGCCGAGGTAACAACCGACAAGGTCAGAAAGTCAACCTTGCGTTCGTCCATTACCTTGTTGCATAACCCAGCCTAATCTTCGGGTTGTTGCACTAAACGACCAACTCTGCCCATTTTATTGACATCTCCGGTTGACATGTCAACATTATAGCATGTTTAGTTGACATTAATAAAGAAGATGTCAACCTTTTATTACCATAAAGTTCAAGAACCTACTCCTCGCCCAGCTCATCAAGCGATGAGACGAGAACTTCACGGGGGCGAGAGCCGTTTTGTGGTCCGATGATGCCATTCTGCTCCATCTCATCGATGATCCGCCCGGCTCGGCTAAAGCCGATCCCGAGGCGACGTTGCAGGAACGAGGTGCTTATCTTGCCCGTCTCGACCGCTATCTGAACAGCCTGACGGTACTTATCGTCACCCGCTCCACCGCCGCCAATTGCTACTCCGCCGCCGACCGGAGAATCATCAGACAGTCTCGCCAGTAGAGTTTCATCGTACTGAGCCGGACTCTGGAGCTTCAGCTCGGTGACCGTCTGGCTCACCTCGTCGTCATCGACATAAGCCGACTGGACTCGACGAGGCTTCTTCAGCTTGGCGGTAATCATCAGCATATCGCCCTGCCCCATCAGCATCTCCGCCCCTGACTGATTGATAATCTGTTGTGACTCCATCTTGCTCCGCACCATGAAAGCAAAACCGGCCGGAATATTAGCCTTAAGCGGACCTTGGATATATTTCGCCCGAGGTGCCTGCATCATAATCACTTCGTGGATACCCGCCGCTCGGCCTTTCTGAGCAATGCGCTGGACGGCACTAGTGACCGCTTCTCGCTCGGAGGACTTTAGCGAGTCAATGATATCAGTGTACTCGTCGATGATTACCACCAGACGAGGCATCTTCTCACTAGGAAAACGTCGATGAAAGTCCGACAGCTTCTTGATACCGCCCTTATCTCGAAAAACCTGGTAGCGTCGATCCATCTCCTCAGTCACCCAGAGCAGAGTCTTGACCAGCTTGTGCATCTCATCAACGGTCGTCCCGCTAATGACCGGCGCCACCAGATGAGGCATGTCAACATACGAGGACATCTCGTTACCCTTAGGGTCAACCAGGACAAACTTGAGGTCATCCGGAGTGTTACGAAAGAGCATGGACATGATCAGAGCATTCATCATCACCGACTTACCTGAGCCGGTCGTACCGGCGATCAGCAGATGAGGTAAGCTAGCCAGATCCAGCACGATCGGGTCACCGATCACATTTAGCCCTACCGCAAAAGCCAGCTGACTGCGATTCTTCGCCCATTCCTTTGACTCCAGGATAGAACGTAAGCTAACTGAGGCAGGACGCTTGTTTGGTATTTCGATACCCACATAAGGCTGACCGGGAATCGGCGCTTCGATGCGCAGACTCTCCACCTGCATGTTACGAGCCAGCTCGTCGTGTAGACTGGTTATCTTAGACAGCGGTACGCCCCGCTGAGGCTCAAGGCAGTACTGAGTCACCCTGGGTCCAACGTTAGCCTTGCGTACATTGCCACCCACACCGAACTCAGACAAAGTCTCCTCGATCTGTTGCGCCCGCATCTTCATGTCACCGGGATCGGCCTCTCGTTTCGACTCGGTCAGCAAATCGACTGCCGGGAACTGCCAGTTGGAATTATTGATCACCGCTACGACGTCTCGAGTGTCCGCCTTCTCAATCCCACCGGCCGTCCGCACTTCCAGATTACGCTCCGCCTTAGTAGCAGCATCTTTGTCGTCATCCGCCGCCTCGGCTAACTTAGCCCGGCGCCGAGCCAGCAGACCTTTCTTGCCCGGCTTCTCGACCGGCTCCTTGGCAATCTCGCCCTTACCTAAGCCTCCAACCTTAATCTTATCTTGGTCAGACAGCGCCTTAGCCACCTTGCGGTTGCTTACCTCTTCGTCACTCTCCCGCCCGACGAAATCTCGCATGGCATCCAGCACCGCCTTGGGCGAGATAGAGAAAATGAATAGGAATAGGATCAGCATCAGCACTACCGATATCAAGATAGCCAGAGGTATATTGACAAAACGCAACATACCGTCAGCCACTATCCAGCCAACCGTACCGCCACCCCGCCCTGTCTGAGCTACGGCCAGTGACTTAGGGTCGCTCAGACTCAGCTGAAAAGTGCCGGATAGCAAAGCGAAGAAGAGTATCGTCGTCACCCAGATGACCGCCGGTACCCGATCCTCGGGCTGGCGAAACACCTGGATGATCTGCACTGCAAAGATTAATGGCACAGCAAAGGCCGTCCAACCAACCAGCCAACGAGTCCAGGTCGCTAGCTTGACCGGCAAGACACCGCCGACGCCGAACAAGCCAACGGTAATGATGGCAGTTACCACCGCCAGCAGAATCGCCCCCACCTGTGCCCAGAAGTGCTGTGGCACGGTATGCACGGCAGCGGCTGACGGCTTCTTGTTTTTACTTTTTGGCGGACGACCGGGTCCACGCTTTTTAGCGCTCATGGCAGTATAATACAATATTTCACCAGTTAGAGCAATTTCACCGAGATGAGTTACTACTGTTTAGTTTAGTCGAGCTTGGTCGCTGCAGTCGCCTGTAGGAAATCGGTTTAGCCGGAGTCGCCGAGGAGCGACCGGCTGTAGTGTCGATATTGGGCGACTTAACCGGCGCACCGGGGCGACGATGCGGCGTAAAATGAGCCGAAGTGGCCGAACCGCCTTTGATCCGAGCAATTTCCTGAGCTGCAAAGTCCCGCTCCCGCTTTGACGGGCTCTTGTCTTTACCCGACTTACTCCCGCCAATCTCATTGACTACCGGGATAACGATCGGGGTGCGCCGAGTCTTGTCATATAGAATCTGGGTTATCTCTTCCCTCAGGTCATGCTTGAAGCCTTCCATGTCGACCCGTCGGCTAGCGTAAACTCGGGCGGTTTTCTGACGAATATACTGACGAATGGCATTGATCAGGTCTTCGCTATCACGCAGATAGATAAAACCGCGGCTAATGATATCAGGCGAGCTGAGGATTCGCCCCGTCCCCCGCTGGACGGTCAGCACTACGACAAAGATACCCTCGGTGGACATATGAATGCGGTCTTTGAGTACCACTTCACTCACCTCAGTGCCGGCATCGTCGTACATGACCCCGCCGACATGAACCCGACCGACTCGCTGAGCTGTACCATCATCGTAAAACTCGATCACATCGCCATCATCACAGACAAAGATGTGATCTCTGGGGATACCACACTCGACCTCCGCCATCTCGGCATTATGCACCAGCATATGAAACTCACCATGATTCGGAATGTAATAAGTAGGATGAAGAGCGTCAACCAGCTCCAGGTGATCATCATGCTTAGCGTGCCCGGAAATATGTAGCGGACCGATGCCGTAGCGAGCCGTCTGATTATTACGCAGGACATCTGAGCCTTCTCGCATCAAACCATCAATCGTATGCGCTACATGACCTTCGTTGCCGGGGATAGGGTTGGAGGCAAAGACGATGACGTCGCTCGGCTTGATCTTGATATAGCGGTGCGCCCCGGTCGCCATCCGATTGAGTACGGCACTAAACTCACCCTGAGAGCCGGTACAGACGATACACACCTTACTATCCGGCAATTTAACGATGTCCTCCATGGTGACGACAGTATTCTTAGGGATATTCAGCCGACCGGTCTTTAGCCCGATCTCGACGTTCTGAACCATCGAGAAGCCGGCGAAAGCCACTTTGCGCCCATGCGCCGCCGCCGAGGTAACGATGTTTTGCATCCGATGCACTTGGGATGAGAAGCAAGACAAGATCACCCGAGAGGTATCGTACTTCTCCATGATCTGATTAAAGCTTTCCTTGATGTCGTTCTCTTCATAAGGCGTCGCCGTGCCGTCTTGCTCGACGTTAGTTGACTCGTTTAGGAGTAGATGCACTCCCTCCTTAGTGGCGATCTCAGTTAGTCGAGCCAGATCAAACTTACGTCCATCAACGGGGTCTTTCTCAAACCGCCAGTCACCCGAGCTGACGATCACGCCGACCGGCGTCCTTAAGACGACCGCCGCTGAATCAGGAATAGAGTGGTTGACCCGAACCATCTCCATATTGAAATGCTCGCTGACCTGGATCCGTTCATGATTGTCCATATCCACCTCATGATATTCGGGTTCAAAGTCGGTATCTTCCTCCTCCATATTTTTCTTCAACATACCAATGGTAAAACTGGCCGAGTAGACCGGCGCCGGAATCTTCTGGATCAGATGGTGAAAGGCACCAATATGATCAAGGTGTCCGTGAGTAATGATCACTGCCTTGATCTTGTCTTTTCGTTCTTCCAGATAAGTGATATCCGGTACGATGTAATTAACCCCGGGGTAATCGTCACCCGGAAAGAGAAAGCCCATGTCGATAACGATAATCTCGTCACCGTATTCGAAAGCAGTCATGTTTTTGCCGATACCCATCTCACCGTTACCGCCGATCGGGATGACCCGCACCGCCGACTTGTTCTTCGCCTTCTGAACATGCTGGCGAGCCAGTGTCGGGGTGTACTGCTCACCGGCAAAGCCGTTGTAGAGCGAGCGGTTAACCGGTCCGTCGATGATATGCTGGCTAGCCTGAGCATTGACGTTGTCGCTGATACGACGCTTCGCCCGCTCGACTTCACCTCGTCTCGTGGTAGTGGCGTCAAGTACGGAATTACCCGTCTTACGTGAACTAGCTTTGGCCGGTCGTTTCGACAGATCGTCTTCTGCGACTTTAGCCAAACGTTGCTGTCCCATGATTACATTCTCCTTTTCTTTAGATAGATGTTCGCCTAGTCTTAGTGACAAGCACTCTGTATGCTTCGTTTTTAAGAATAGTAAGAGTGTGCGCTATCGCAACGGTAACTCTATAGTATCAAAGACTGCATAAAAGTAAAGTGAGTCGGATTAACGCCGGGTCGCTAGCTAGGTGGCAGAGCTAAGACAGCTCGTGAGGTTACCAGTGTTGCATCATATATGCCTGTTGTTGACCGAGAGGAGAAGATGCCGGGGCGAGAACTATAACCGGGGCGCATCTCGCCACCGCCCGCTTCCCCACCATAAGCCGTCCAGCAATAGACTCCATCATCCACATTATTATAATTCGGGAAGATTGAGTCGGCGTCGCCCCAAGATTGATCATTAGCAGAGACTGACATCTTATTCTTAGTCTCGTACAGGGCTTGCCCGCCACATGTCTCCCAAGTGCAGACATCATAGTTATACCAAGTCTCTTTCGTCGCCACCGACCAAGGTCGTCTATAACCCGAGCCCTGATCCAGTTTGCCCCATTGATATGTACGGACGTATGGCTCAACCATGTTTACTCCTATACCACTTTCATAGCAGGGATCAACCACGTCAAAACGGGTAGCATTGCCGGCGACGCCCTCCTGCGTACCACCCGCCATGTCGTAGATGCCATAGACATTACCAGTAGTCGAGGCTAGCTGGCCAAGAGACCCTTGGTAGGCTCGCTGTGGGTTGGTCTTAGAGCAAGCTAACGGCGACTCGATATGACTGGCAGTAAGCGTCTCACCGTCATCAACGTACGGCGTATCAGGGTCAGTAGCACTGCCCGGTCCGCAGCCGGTTACCCCTTCATTGTCGTCCGGTCTGTCGCCGTCGGCATCAGACCAGCTGGTGCTACGGATTCTAGCTCGGTTGGGCTTTACTCCATTCCAGCCGGAACCGTAGATTGAAGCCGTTAGATAGGCGGCGGCACCCCATTCATCCGGCCTAACCATGCGAGAATTAGCCTTGGCCAAGTTATGTGAGTTTTGGGATATGCCGGCTATATCGCCACCACCAACATTCTTGGGGTCATTAGCCCCAATCTTCTTGCTTATAGTAAAGAACCCAGCTACACCTTCGGCGACATTAGCAACCTGATTTGGTTTAACTGTCGGCGCAGTCCGCTCGCCGGTTAGCTCAAACTTGCCTATCCAGACACCGTTTAACTCTTTATTGCCGAGACTGAAGGCAGGGTGAGTAGCCCAGGTAGTTTTATCGGCTTTAGCCAAGTCGTTAGTATAAGCCCGGTCGATACCGCAGTCACGCCAGTAAGTCTTCGCCAGTATATTCTGATCATTGTTGTCCGGTACGCCATCATGCCACATCTGAGCAGCTGTCCGGATATTAGCATTGCAACTGGGAGCCGGACGCTTCTTAGTGTCTGTCGTCTTCTCAAAGTGGATGCTGAAATTGTTCCCCGGTACATAGTGGTCGGTAGCGTCTCGACGCTGTACCTCATAAGCATAGCGAGGGATATACACCCAGTAGCCTAGAACATCGTTATTATCCAGCTCCACCGATTTGTTCTTATACTTAGTCAGTTTATCCGGCTTAACGGTGACGGCGTTCGCCCAACGCTTGGCTAGATAGCTGTACCAGCTTCCCCTACTACCGGCGATCTCACCTTTGGTCATAGTCTGCCACTTGGGACTGTTGTTACTACCGATATAGCGAATCGGGATCATATGATCGTCGATATCTACCTGACAATCACTTCTGGCATCGGCGTTAGTGCAGAGGCTCTGCCTGGTAAAGCGGTAGCCTCGCTCTAACTTGGCAGTGCCACCCTGAGTTACGACGTAGAGATTGTACCGACCAGGCTCAATCGGCGAGTTAACCGAAGCAGAGATTCGGCAAACGATAGCACTATCGGAGAGAATCTCGGTGATCTGACATTCTTCGCCGCTATCACTCCGACCATTACCATTGATATCGACAAAAGCTTGATAAGCCGTGGCTAGATTGGTACCCATTAGAATATTTGGCTGAGACTTATCTGCCTCTCTGTCAATATGGAAGTGATTAGGGGTAGCCTCCCGCAGGGTCGGGGCTGGTGGCAACTTAGCCGTTGCCGTATAAGTCAAGATTACCTTGTATTCCCCGGCCTGAACCTTAGCAAGATCAGGAACATTGACACCATAGTAGACTATCCTGTCGTCTCCGTTCATGTCTGTCGGCGCTGTCGCCGACATGATAGTGACCCCTTGACCAGCCACCGGTACTCCCATGTATTTGGTAGATCCGAGGGTGGATTGGTCGGTTGACTCATAGTCAGACCGAGGGCTAAAGCCCGTCTCACCCGGCAGGGCTACACCCCAACTATTCGCTGATAAGGTGGTCGGATGAGATAGTGTGGCATGAGTAGCCGGGATAGTACCGCCAAGATCATTGACTAGATCAGTCTTAGTCGTCTTGCCGGACATGGTCACATTATAGCCATTAGCGGCATTAGTTCGGATGTTAATCTTCTCTCTGGCGGTTGATGTGCCACTGGTATTCTTAATAATCGTAGCATTTCCCGCCTGAAGCCCCAGCATAATTACCGGCGGTTTCCCTGACTGAAAAGGTATAGCTCCAGCCGGCCGGCCAGTGGCAAGAATATCGCTAACTAAGATCGACACGGTCACTACCGCTATGAGCAGAAGCCCTAGATTTCTGAATAGCTCCAGATGTCGTTGGTACTTGCGAACGATCCGAAGGTGACGCTCGACCGAGACCTCCCCGGTAAGATCTCCTCTTATTCTTTCTCTTTGCTCCACCATTTACCGGCTATTATAGCTTAGCCCGGCTAGTAATGATAGCTTTAGCTGCCCATGTATGCTATGATCTAGGCAAGATAAGAAGACAAACATCAGGAGGCAAAATATGTATCGAAATAGTCAGCGAAAGGTCAGCGGTGTAGCCCTATTTAAGATGCTATTCGCCATTAGTCTACCGGTTCTCAGCTTGGTCGCACCGATGACTGCCATCGCTCAGCCGGCCCCCACCATCACTCAGTCCGACCCGGCAACCCAGCTGATCCATATATCGGCACTTAGCATCAGCTGGAAAAAGAGCTATCGACCATACAGTGAACTTATAAAGCCTCGAGCGGAGCAACTGTGGCGAGATAGCGATTATGCCGCCACGGTAGTTGCCTTAACTGAGAGCGGTAAGGTATATGCCTGGGGTAACAATATCCATAGCAACATGGGTAATGGTGTAACTTGCACCCTATCTAACCCCGGTCAATATGATAAGAAACCACCCTGCTACTACGACCAACCACAGGATATCACGAAGTACTTCGGTGGAGATAGAGTCATTCAACTTACCGGTAAAAGCGGTATAGTAGTCGCTTTAACCGACTCGGGTAAGCTATACTATTGGGGTCGCACTTGGAATAATGCGCTGGATAAGTTTGTATCTTTCGGTCGACCAGTACTGCTAGATACACTGTCGCCTTATCGTGTTACCGGCTTCGGCGGAGGCTATGCCGACGATTACGCCCTCGGACAACCCTACGAAGATGCATGGTATGCTCATAACGACGATACTATATTCTACATCGGATCCGACACCCCCTTTGCCTTTAGTGATGATGCTAAACATATCATTAAGCCCAAGCTGGATGGTGCCACTATCAAGCAAGTCGACTATATCTGTAGCGGATCGGCTCCGGAGAAAAACGGTATTTATATCCTGACGTCCAGGAATAAGCTCCTTCATATTAAATCAGATGGCACAACAGTTGAAATCACTAATGACAAGATCAAGAGCCGAGGCGGCATCAAACAGATTCTCAATAATTATGCCGTCGACCACCAGGGTGGGTTATGGTTCTACGGTTATGATAAAAATATCGACTCGCCCGTGCAGGATATGTCGCAGAAGGTATCCCCGACTTTACCCGCAGTACGTGATGTTATTAACGGTATCCATGATCGTGGTTATCGTGTCATCATACGCAGTACGGACGATCGCATCTATGGTACCTCACCAAAGAATGGCTCTAACATGCTGCTTAGAATATCTGACTCCACTACTTTGGTCAGCCGACAAAAAATACAGCTAATTAGAGGTGCGCTTGATCCGTATAAAAAAGGGGTCAGTGCCACATCAAATGGGTACTACGATTACTCCTTTATCCTTGCAGACAAGCCCGACACTATTTGTACCGGAGTTAGTGGGGTGGCTAGTATTGCTATGAGAGGGGCTGAGGATGAAGAACCTCAAGCAGAGACCACTCAGCCGGTCAATGGCACTCTCCCCACCACCTGCGTCGAGATGCCGCCAGTCACAGTCCCAGCTCCTGCACCTGCGCTAACGCCGACTCAGCCATCACCCAGTGCTCCTGACTTCACAGCCAAGCGCAATAACCTCCGAGCACCTAATACCAGTATCTAGCCGGAGTAAACCCCGAACCAATATCGGCTAGTCTAGTAACAGCTTGATCTTCCGAAAGTCGTCGAGCAGTGTTTGGCGCATTGCCCCGTTATAGAGAGCTGCCGCCGGATGATAGAGCGGCAATACTTGCCACAAGTATGTCTGACCGTCCCGGTGTAAACGAACCCGGCGCAAGTGACCATGGTCCTGTGATATCTTTCCCTCCGGTATAAAGCAATTCATGGCATGTCGCCCCAGAGTAACGATGACTCTAGGGTCGATAATGGCTAATTGACGCATCAGATAAGGCCAGAAGACACGTTTCTCCTCGGGTAGAGGATCACGATTGCCCGGCGGACGGTATTTAACGATATTGGTGATATAGACTTGGCTTCGCTCCAGCCCGATGCTGGCCAGCATCTCGTCCAGAAACTTGCCTGACGCCCCGACAAAGGGTTTACCCTGCAAATCTTCTTGTTTACCCGGTGCTTCACCGACAAAAACTATCTGACTGCCGGGGTCACCATCACCGATCACTAGCTGAGTCGCTTGACCGGCCAGCTCAGCGCACACTCCATCCGCAATGATCTGCTCGGCTAACTGATCTACTTGCTGTTTCCGGGATTCCACGGCCTCATTATAACAAAACTACCCCACCCTAGGGGTAGTTTGTACTAACTCACTACATTCTGGACTGCAGAGTTCCGCTGGGTGTATTGTAGCAG
>ERZ773083.275-NODE-275-length-45363-cov-13.939856_pt1 | contig 45363 bp, 71 predicted proteins | sample MGYA00511465_ERZ773083 | MGnify/ENA primary metagenome ERZ773083 (study PRJEB29015, sample SAMEA2738001) | human oral metagenome | biome: human oral; feature: human-associated habitat; material: dental | place: China | collected 2060 ... | reverse complement strand
TAATAGATTAGAAATAGGAGAAATCATGAGAAAAATATACTTATCTATTTTCACAGGTCTCTTGCTGATGCTGGGACTTGTCAATGTTGCTCAAGCTGATGAATATTTACGCATCGGTATGGAAGCCGCATACGCCCCATTTAACTGGACACAGGACGACGATAGCAATGGCGCTGTCAAAATCGATGGAACCAATCAATATGCTAACGGTTACGATGTTCAAATTGCAAAAAAAATTGCCAAAGATTTAGGGAAAGAACCATTAGTAGTAAAAACTAAGTGGGAAGGTCTCGTTCCTGCTCTTACCTCAGGAAAAATCGATATGATTATTGCAGGTATGAGTCCAACTGCCGAGCGTAAACAAGAGATTTCCTTTTCAAGCAGTTACTACACTAGCGAACCAGTTTTGCTTGTCAAAAAAGATTCTGCCTACGCAAGTGCTAAATCTTTGGATGACTTTAACGGTGCAAAAATCACTTCTCAACAAGGTGTCTACCTCTACGACTTGATTACACAAATCCCGGGTGCTAAAAAAGAAACAGCCATGGGAGACTTCGCTCAAATGCGCCAAGCTCTTGAGGCTGGTGTCATCGATGCCTATGTTTCTGAACGCCCAGAAGCACTGACTGCCGAAGCTGCGAACTCTAAGTTTAAGATGGTCCAAGTAGAACCAGGTTTTAAAACTGGAGAAGAAGATACAGCTATCGCCATTGGACTTCGTAAAGATGACAATCGTATTAGTCAAATCAATGCCAGCATTGAAACCATTTCAAAAGACGACCAAGTTACCTTGATGGATCGTATGATCAAGGAACAACCTGCCGAAGCTACAACAACTGAAGAGACTAGCAGTAGTTTCTTTAGCCAAGTCGCTAAAATTCTTTCTGAAAACTGGCAACAACTCTTGCGTGGTGCTGGTATCACTCTTTTAATCTCTATCGTCGGAACCATCACAGGTCTCATTATCGGTCTTGCCATTGGTGTTTTCCGTACTGCTCCTCTCTCTGAAAACAAAGTCATTTACGGCCTACAAAAACTAGTCGGCTGGATTCTCAATGTCTACATTGAAATTTTCCGTGGTACACCAATGATCGTTCAATCGATGGTTATCTACTACGGAACTGCCCAAGCTTTCGGTATCAACCTTGACCGTACACTGGCTGCAATCTTCATCGTTTCGATTAACACTGGTGCCTACATGACCGAAATCGTCCGTGGTGGTATCCTAGCAGTTGACAAGGGACAATTTGAAGCTGCTACTGCTCTTGGTATGACTCATAACCAAACCATGCGTAAGATTGTCCTACCTCAGGTAGTCCGCAACATCCTACCAGCAACTGGTAATGAATTTGTCATCAATATCAAAGATACATCTGTATTGAACGTTATCTCTGTTGTCGAACTTTATTTCTCAGGAAATACCGTGGCAACTCAAACCTATCAATACTTCCAGACATTTACAATCATCGCCGTGATTTACTTTGTCCTCACCTTCACCGTAACACGTATCCTACGCTTTATCGAACGCCGCATGGACATGGATACCTATACTACAGGTGCTAACCAAATGCAAACGGAGGATTTGAAATAATGACACAAGCAATCCTTGAAATTAAACACCTCAAAAAATCCTATGGTCAAAATGAAGTGCTAAAAGACATTTCACTCACTGTCCACAAGGGAGAGGTAATCTCTATCATCGGAAGCTCTGGAAGCGGGAAATCGACCTTCCTACGCTCTATTAACCTACTTGAAACACCAACTGATGGACAAATCCTTTATCATGGACAAAACGTCCTCGAAAAAGGCTATGACCTCACGCAATACCGTGAAAAGTTAGGGATGGTTTTCCAATCCTTTAACCTCTTTGAAAATCTCAACGTCCTTGAAAACACAATCGTCGCTCAGACAACTGTCCTTAAACGTGAACGTACAGAAGCTGAAAAGATTGCCAAAGAAAACTTGGAAAAAGTCGGCATGGGAGAACGCTACTGGCAAGCCAAACCAAAACAACTCTCAGGTGGTCAAAAACAACGTGTGGCTATTGCACGCGCCCTCTCTATGAATCCTGACGCTATTCTCTTTGATGAACCAACATCAGCTCTCGATCCAGAAATGGTTGGAGAAGTCCTCAAAATCATGCAAGATCTAGCTCAGGAAGGCTTGACTATGATTGTAGTGACTCACGAAATGGAATTTGCCCGTGATGTCTCTCACCGTGTTATCTTTATGGATAAAGGTGTAATTGCTGAAGAAGGCAAACCAGAAGACCTCTTCACCAATCCTAAAGAAGAACGTACAAAAGAATTTCTTCAACGTTATCTCAAATAAAAAGAAAAGGCTGCATAAATCGTGCAGTCTTTTTGCTGTCCTCATACTCTTCGAAAATCAAATTCAAACCACGTCAGCTTCGCCTTGCCGTATATATGTGACTGACTTCGTCAGTCTTATCTACAACCTCAAAACAGTGTTTTGAGCAACCTGCGGCTAGCTTCCTAGTTATCTCTTTGATTTTCATTGAGTATTAGTTTCATTTACACAGCTGAATAGAAATATCTTTGAAACATTTGATGCAGACATAACAAAAACCCTTGTAAATCAAGGGCTTTTCTGTCTATTTCATGCTAATTGCCACCTTATCATACCTAAATTATCAGGTTTTATAAGAATGAAAATCCCCTAAAATCAGGCTTTTTTGTTTTCATCTTCCGTTAAATAAAGATAACTTCAAAAAACTTTTGGGGCAGATTTGGGGCGAGAGCCATGATAACAATAAGCAGTGATTTCGGTCACTGTTTTTATTTTTAACAAAACACCGTTTTTGACAATAATCAAAAAATAAAAAGGATCTATTATTAACAAAATGGCGTTTTTGACAATAATACACCACGATTTCCTCTTCCTATTCTTCATGTAAGCGCTTTTTTGAACAATAGGATTTAGATTGCAGTTTCTAATCGTTCAAAATGCGTGTTTTTGCAAAATAGAAAACCGTGATGTTTGTCACGGTCTTTTAAAATATTTCGTTATCAGCTTTCATTTCTGCCAAAACTGAAGCAGTCAAGACTTTTTCAGCAACGTCTCCTTCTTCGATTTCTTCGGGAGTATAGTAATAATCGATGATAGGGCATTTATCCAATATTTCGTTGTATTCTCCACGAACGATATAGATATACTCGCCTGTCAATCCCTCAGCCATATCTGCTTCCAGTTCTTCTATCAAATCTGAATAATCGTAGCTGAAACGATAATTCCCAGCATCTATCCAAGATTGCACCCTCATAGCTACTTCAAGACTCAACTTATTGAAGTCTTTCTTCCCGTTTCTCAAGAGAGAAATAGAGCTCTCTTGGATTCCAATTTCTTTCGCTAAGCGATAAGCTGAGACAGCCTTGTTCATTAAGACCGTCTCAACTTGTGATGTGTTAATACGCATATATCACCCCTTTATCAACGTGTCCAACCTCTTTTATACCGTCAATAGGTTTCATCCCTCGTCCCTCAATTAAAATTCGGTCATCTTTATCAATCCAAAAATCTAGCATATCAGCGAATTCTTCAAATGTTTGTTCGTCTTTAAATTCTGACTCGTACAAGTCAATAAGAGCTTCTTTTAATTGTTCTTCAGTAACCATGATATTTTCTCCTTATATTTTTTAGTCGTTAATGTATGCTACTAAAGCATAATTATCAAGCCATTTAGCGATTGAACCACTTGAAGCCAAATCGTAAAATACTTTTCTTGCATCTTCACCTTTGTTTAATTCAAAGAATTTGATGCGATCTTGATTGTTCGCATTAGCAAGTTCAGCTAGTACGTTTGCTGCTTCTTTATCGATTGGATATTCTTTGATGATATCAAATGCGAATTGTTGAAGTTCTTGAAGCTGTTCTTTATATGTGTTCATTTTGTTTTACCATGAGAGCCTTTCGCTCTCCCTTCCTTTATCTTGATTATAGTATACCAAAATACTTTACGTTCGTCAAGTATTTTAACAAAGAATTTTAAACTTTTTTTATTTTAGAAACTACTTTCAGAGCAAACAAAAAACCGCAAGCCTGAGCCTGCGGTAGAAAGAACAATTTAGAAAGTTTCCTTTCTATTTATTTTTAAGATTATTTAGTTGTAATTAGGCCTTCTGGCTCTACTGTGAACTCTGGCTTGTCTGCCATACTGCCGTCTGGTTTTAGGTAGTACCAGCCTGTTCCATCTGCCGATTGAACAAAGGCATTCGATACCATGTTGCCAGCCTTACGGTCTAGGTAGTACCAAGTCTGCTTATGCTTAATCCATCCAGTGACCATCTTACCTTCTTCATCGAAGTAGTACCAAGCGTTGTTGATACGAGCCCAGCCAGTAGCCATAGAGCCTGAATCTGTGAACCAGTACCAAGCGTCCTTGTAGATCAACCAGGTACTACGTTTCATGAAGCCTTTATCATCGAAATAGTACCAAACGTCGTTGATCTTCTCCCATTTATCAGTTGGATAAGAGCCGTCTTCACGAACCCACCACCAGCCATATTGGTTCTGTTGCCAGCCAGTTTCAACCTCTTCTGGCGGTACGATATACCCAACGATTTCACTTACAGAACGCTCGTTATAACGACAAGGGCCACCTACTTCCAAGTAATCCCAGTTGCCATCGATATTCTGCTCAATCGTCTTAATGGTAGAACCGTCTGAGTCTTCATAGACAAGTCCTGTATGCCCATAGTTTACACCGTCACCAGCTACGTAGGATTTTACGAAGAACCAACCAGCCTTTGGATAGTCAGCGTCATACACGACTTTCAAGCCTTGTAAACGTGCTGACTCAAGCAAGTCATAAGCATTGCCCCAAAGGGTCACACCGTACCAATGACGTAGCCCGTAACAAGGCACGTCGGCACACTGGAACCCATAAGCTCCATCGTTATCAACTCCATCCCCAGCATTAGCCTTGTCAATGAAGAATTGAATCATTTCCTGTTTTTTAGACATACCTACTCCTCACTTGGTTTCTTGTATTCTAGCGCTCGTGTGCTATCTGTGATTCCGCTTGTGGTTGGGTCATTGACCAAACCGATAGCAGTCAAGAATACGAACACCGCATTAACAAGCAAAATCAGCTTGTTGCCGATATCACCTAAATCCAGATGATATCCAAAGACTGCTGCACTTGCTTGCAAGACAAGCAAGAAGGCTGGGATTGCAGTCAGCCAAAAGAATTTATTTTGTAGTCGTAATTTCCAGTTAATCATATGGTTTTTCCTTTCTATTATTCATACACGTCATAGATAGTGTTTGGGTCCTTGTTCGAAATCGCCTCGTATTGTGCTATTGTTCCAGCCCAATATTTCAATTCTTGGCCATTATTTTGGTTCAAGATGTTCTTGCCAGGTTCACCTTTCAAACTGTTTCGCTGAGTCGGTGTTAACGTATCAAATGACGGGCGTTTTTCAAGAGCAGAAATTCTTCGTTGTAAATCACTGTCATTATATGGTTTCGGAAATACTCTAGCGCCTATCCATGTCACAGTGATGTTTGTGTTAGTGACACTAGTCACCTTCCAATACCCTTCATCAGTCCCATAAGCGCTACTAAAAAAATCTTGAATAATATCCCCAACCTTAACGCCGTCAGGGTTCATTAAGTTATTTGTCGTGATTGTGGCAGTAGTACCAATACCGCTTCCAGGTATATCGATTTTAGAAATACGATAGACTGGCGTATCTGGTATTGGTAACTCAACACTGCCACCATTCGTCAGACTTAGACGGTTTCCGCTCAAACTCAACGTCTGATTATCGTTATCTCGTTTATTCTCTAATAAACCCAAACGACGCTTGATATCCGTATCATTGTACAGTTCGGACTTTCTTGCATATCCAGATAAGTCCTGATGGCTTGTAAGGTAGTTCTTACTAGCTAGTTCACTTTTAGTAACGAACCCCGAGACGTCGATATTAGGCTTGTTCTCAAGCGCTGAAATCCTCTGCTTAACCCGAGTGTCGTCATAGACCGTATCTTTATCTTGCTTTCTTTCAAGCAGTGAAATACGATTTCTGAGTTCGCTATCGTTGTAGACGGTGTCCTTGTCCTGCTTAGCTTCAAGCGAGCTAAGCCGTCTCTTAACCTCGCTATCGTTGTACAATTCCGATTTCTTAGCGTACCCTTCAAGCGATTGATGTTCCGTTAGATAATTTCGACCTGCTAACTCGTTGCGTGTGACAGCGTCACGTTTTAGCACGTCAAAATCTGCTTTATCTAATTTCCTACCAACTTCTTCTTTGGTCGCTAAATGAGAAATGTTCTGATGTTCAGTCAGATAATGCTTTCCCTCAAGTTCTTCATGCGTGACAATCTGAGAATAGTCAATCTCAGTCGCTTCCTGCATTTCCTGCTTCGTCGCAAAACGTGATCTGATATCCTTGATATCCTTACCAATTTCTGTTGCTAGACTTTCAAGGTTATTCATAGGCTTCACGCTTTCGCTTGATTGTAGGTCTCTACCAAATCAAGATTAGCAATTTGGTCTACACGTCCGCTGACTTCTGTTACTTTTCCCAAAAGTGCACCGTTTTCATCTTGTCCCATGTTCGTAATTTTTTCTGCAATTTCTTTCAATGTATCAAGATTCTCAGGTACTGACTCACCCAAGATTTCAGCTTTAACTTCTGTTTTAGCTTGAGTGACTGCCTGTGAGATAGCTTGCGTCATTGCTGAAGATTCTACTTTTGTGCTAACGCTTTGTTTTACTTCCTTGATATCTGCTCCGACAGCTTGTGCGAATGCTGTTAATTTTGTTGTGTCCATTGTTTTAAACCTTTCCTAAGTTGTAATAAAAAAGCAAGTCTGGAAATTCCGGACTCACCGTGCCATCGCTACCTACAGTTCTTCCTGCAAGCTGCTTCTCAACTTCTTTTTCTATGTCCAACTCCTTCAAAGTATAGACATCTTCCGTAACCAATTCTTTATCTGAGTCTTCAATTTCAATATAAGTATCTCTATCGCTAGGGAAGATATACCCTCCAACCGAGATTTCCACTCGATATTTTCCACTTGGGAGAATACTATCTAAATTAAAATTGACAGAATGGCTAGTGACGGGAGCAGTTGTCTTCCACCTACGTAATCCCTTTGTTAGAGTAACAACCGCATCTTGACCCTCAAATAAGGTCATAACACGGTAATTCTCGTCTAACAATTCAAACCCAAAAGTAGAAGACAAATCCCCTTGTTTAATAAGGTCGCCACCATCAATTCGAGCCAAATTGGTTGTATTAACTCTGTGGTTGTTACAACCCATTATTGCCCTCCTTATCTTTAGCGAATAAACCGTCGTCCTTGAATGGCAACTTGCCAAAATTGTCATAGAGCCTATCGATGAACCCATTTCCACCTAAAGCCTTATAGCTTGAATACATGCTATCGACTATTGAACATTCGTCCTTGTTCGTGAAACCTCTACGAATGGCCCTGCGAATATCTCTATCAAGACGCATACGCATGATGACTTGATGTGCGTCATCATGCAGCTTCTGCTTGTCTTGAATTTGACTAATTTTCTTGTTGCTCTCACTAGCGGTAGTCTGGACATCTTCGATTTGTTTCTTGACATCTGAAACTTCAGAGATAATCTGCTCTGTCTGCTCTTTTGATTTTTTCGGTAGCTTGTACCCCAACCACGCTATGATGATTGGGGATAATACTGAAACAACATTCGTGAATAAATGCTCAACGTGTTGTAAGACGTCCATAAACACCTCGCTAGCTTGCCAAATTACTCAAGCCAAGACGCTCAAGTTCTTTTTTCACACGCTCTTTGAAGCGTTTATTGACGAATGAAAAGTCAATCGCTCCACGTTTAAGCAGGTTAATGTACATGTCGATTTTTGCTTGATCTAATGTAATCTTACTCATTGTTGCTACCTCCATTGTCTTCACTAGTGCTCGCTTCGCTTGTCGGTGTAGGAATTTCATGTGCTGTCTCGCTTTCTGTTGGTTGTTCTACTGCTGGTGCAGGTTGGGTAGGTGCTTCTGCTACTGGTTGTTCAGTGCTTGGTTGTACTGGTGCTGGTTCGGATACGACTACGTTAGGAACTCCGTTTGTGGCTACTTCTGCAGCTGGTTGGGGTTCTGGTTGAACCGGTGGAGTTACTGGAGCAGGTTCTGCAGGTTGTGTCTCGGCAACGTGTGGTGCTTCCTCATGTCCATCTGCTTCGCTCTCATGCTCATGATCAATGCCATTGTGTTTCTCAAGCACTTCCAAACGTGCAAAGATTTCCTCGATATCGTCAGTGTTATGCAAGCTGACCTTCTGCATGCCTTCCATGAGCTGGTTGGCTTGTTCAAGTGCTGCAGTTGTTTTAGCCAATTGTTCTTGGTTTTTAACAATGGCGCTTGTAGGGTCCAATTCAGTACGTAGAATCTCTTTGACTGCTTCAATGAGCGTTTCATCTGCGTCACCCATGTGGTCTCCGTCGAGTTCACGGGTGAAGAAAGTAAACGGCTTGTCACATTGAATAGAGACTTCCGTCTTGCCAACTCTGAAAAATTTATTCATTAATTTGTAGTCCATTTTTGTTTCTCCTGATTATTTGAAATAAAAGAATAGTGAATCGCCATTTGCGAAATTACTTCTAAATACTTGTTTTTGATTATTATCTTTAAACGAGATGTAGAGTGAATTTCCGCTATTATAATTGTCTTGTCCAGTTTCCCTTCTGAATACCTCTGCATACTTCGCATAAACGTTTGTAATTGTATTGTTTCGGTGTTGAATCCGTATTCTAACATCTTTGACTTTGGTCTTTTCACGATATTTCGTGTTGAAACCTCCATTTGAGCCGGACACATTAAAAATCAAGTACTCGCTTGAATCAAACATATTTCTTAAATTCTGGTAATACCCAACATAGACCCACTTACTCCAAACAAGTTTGTTACCTACGTATCTCTCGATGATATCTTTACCACCGACATAAATACCTTCTCTTGTAGCCATAGCATCACCTACTCATACACATCATAGATTGTATTCGGGTCTTTGTACGAAATTGACTCATACTGCGATTTAGAGCCGAACCAATACTTCATTTGCTGATTTCCATTTTGGTTAATCAACTTGTGGGCTACGATTTCAGACGGTAAGCTTGGAATCCCAAGCGCTGACCTATTGACTCGTAAAACCCCCGAGTTATCGACTGTAATCGTTGAGTTGTCAGGTCGTACCACACCAGTCTGTCCACTAGTTGCAGTCTTAGCTTTCAACACACCATTTGATACCTCGGTCGTCTGATTATCAGGTCTGACGATACCGTTTGAGTTTGACGTAGCTACTGATACATTGCCACTCATTCCATTCTTTAATGTCTGCACAGATACTTTTTTCAACCCACGTCCATCATGAATCATGATGTTGTCCGAGTTGTTGACCTGATTAGCCTGTGGCAAATCAGTTACTTTTCGTGTCTGTGTACTAATTACTGCCATGTTATACCTCCATAATATATTTCCAATCGGCAACAATCACATGACCGTTTTCATCAGCCAATAAGGTATGTTCTGTACCGTCGTCTGTACGAATCGGAGCAGTGAAATCGTTCTGCAAGAACATGTACTCGATAGCATTTAGTCTATCTTCGTGTTCCTGAGCCTCACGCTTCAAAGCCTCTACAGACTCATAACTTGCTTGTCTAATGTTGTCTACGTTACCTAGACCTACCTGGGTCTTCGTAACGCTATGTGGATTGTTGCGACTGTTTAAGTGATTTTGAAAATCAACTTTACTTGCTTGTTCGACGTTTGCGACATTTCCTAGCCCCACTTGTTGTTTAGTGACACCGTGTGGGTTGTTGCGGTTGTTGATGTGACCAGTTAGGTCAACCTTCTCAGCCTTGCTTCTAGTGAACTCGTCAATCTTTTCAGGCAGACCGTCGATGTCTGCAACCTTGTGCCTGTGACTTGCGTCGGCTTTATTTTCCCATCGTTGCGCATCCTCAGCGCCAATGATATCTCTTGACCGCCAAATTTTAGCCATCTGTTAGCACCTCCAATCTATATTTGAATCGTGTCGTTGTTTCAATCGGAACGTACACATCAATGACAGACTGAGGTACGTTTGAACTGTCTAGCAACTCAATCTTATTGATTTCTCTGACTGAGTCTGGTATCAAGAAATCAATCAACACAAAACGCTGCTCTCGTTGTTTCTGTATCGTCACAATTTGATTATTGTTCAACCTTGCTTTGCTGATTTTAGCTAGTACGGTTTCTGTAACTGTATTTAGTAACGCTTCTTTAATCATTGAATAAAACCTCCTCTTGTGGCCCTTCATACTCAAAAGGTGTCACTCCTACAACTGCATAACCTGCTCTGGCAAAGTCTACTGACGTCTTGAATAACCGTTCTTTCAGCTTGACTCGTTCTGTTACTGTTGGGATATGCGTATAGCCCATATTTGCTGGTTTGATTGCATTGACAAAGATAACTGACTCTCTAAAAAGTCCACTCGTTTCTGCTCCAGACTCAATCAGCAAGACCTGATTAGCGAAATCTACTGATGCCTTGTACTTTCCTTTTCCGAAAAGGTCGTCTAATTTGCGAATTAAAAACCACCATGAAAATGGTGGCCTCATATTGATCCGCAACAAAACACGCTCTCTTCTCCACTCTAACGTATCGTCAGCGTGAGCAACAATGCCATAAACTTCCTCAAATTTCGTCAAGGTAGGAACGTCACAGTACATAATAAACTGGTTCTTGATGAACTGCTCTAACGAGACAGTCCCGTCTTTAAACAGAGCATTTTCAACTCGAACCAGTTCTTTCATATCCTTGACGCCCTCGTAGTAATCTGGAACGTATTCAGATAAGTTTACTTCTTTTACCATTAAACCATCCTCACTGTTCCTTTATACGGCAATTGTTGTAATTGTCCTGTGAAAACAAGCGACAAATCAGCTTCACGGTTGTTCAGTTTCATCTTATCTACGTTTGCGATACCTGTAATGGTTAGTAGCTTAGCCATTAACTGAGAGCGATAGATTTTCATACTGTAGGTGTTAACATCTGAGTATTGCGCCCAGTTCTTTCTCAAGTCTAAGAAATACTGGTCTAGAGCCTTGTCTACCAGTTCTTTTACTTGATTTAACTGATATCCTGTCATCAACTCAAGTTTAAACTCAATATCAATTGGGAAGCGTGTCGCAGTCGTAACCGTCACACGGTGATTGATAGGAGCGAGTCCAACGCCTTTTCCAGTATATTCTAGTGGATCCAGAACGTTTTGCACCTTCTTAATTGTCTCAGCAGATGCCAAGTTTAAGTCGTTGTCTAAAACAACCACTTTAACCGTTCCCGAGCCATTCCAAACGGGATAAACCTGAACTGCACCAACTCCGTCGATTTCACGGACACGTTGAACGTACTCAATGAAGTTACCGCCAAACGGTTTCTCATTGACGTAAATCAAGAAACGCTTCCGCAATTCATCGTCAGTTTCTTCATCTTGGCCAGATGTAACGATTTCCCCTAAGACTGCTGTAGCGAGGTTTCTGTAGTTCTCTAAGGGTAAGATATTACCATAGTAGCGATTTCCGACAACGCCAGTCGTCTCACACTCTACTTCATACTTGCCAGCTACACTAGTTGCACGAACTACCTTGTAGATGAGTGCAGCATCGTCAATTGTCGCAAAACGAGAACCTAGAGCGATTTGTACACCTTCTTTTTTCTCGTTTTTAAACTCCGCAAAGCGTACCGCTTTTTTTGACGGATAACGATGGAGTCCAAACTCTTCAACCTTATAGTCTAGGTATTGACCAATAGCAGTCTGTGGGAATGTATCTAGCAGTAGATTTTTCAACTGCAAATAAAAACCAGCTAACTCGTAACAAGCAGGCGCTAATGCGTCATAGATGATAGAACCTTCCCGTGTGTCAATATTTTCATTGACACGAGAAAGAGCGTCATTCATCAGATAATCAAACGTATATTTTTCTAAGAAATCACCTATCATTAATCAGCGTCACCTCCTTTTCAACTTTAAATAAACCAGATATGGTATGGACTTCAAAGACACAAAGCAAACTGTCCTTAGTTTGCTGCTCGATGAAGAAATTTTGGACACTTTTAATTCTTGTATCAACTAACAAGGCTTGAGAAATTGTTCTCTCAAGGTCAGCTTTTACAAAATCATAAGGCTTTCCAATCAAGCGCTCCAATTCCACTCCATAGTTCGAAGAGTAAATAACCCACTCAAACCGTTCTGTAAGCAAAATCTTTTCAACTGCTTGCCTCATGGCTTCTAATCCATCTATATATCCGTGTATTCTGCCATTTTTCACTTGATAAGTGTAGGATGGCAAAACAACTTCTTCAATGTTCCGTATATCTACCATCTTCACCCCATCCTTTGTAAAACGTAGTATAATTGCCCGTTTTGGGCTTTAATCATTAAAACTTTGTCTCCTGCTTCAAGGTCACGAAAAACAATCCATCTCTTGTTGTCCCCTTCAGTATCTCCAGTGCGTAGTTCTTTAACCATCGGACTTAGAACTAAAAAAGACTCAGGGATTTCAAGTTTATTATTAACCTTGATTGTGAGAGGAGAAACAGATGTGACAGAGCCAAAAACAATATCTGTTCTGTCTGTCCCATCATCTACTCCTTGCGCCAAAAGGCGTGCTAACAACTCTCCTGCCATTATTCCAGCGTCCTCAATTCTAAATCCATTGTATGCACCTTGTCCCACTTGTGGGTACATTTAGAGATGATGCCAAGACTGTTCTTCTTAATCCCTTCAGACTCTAAATCAGCAAAATCCAGTACAACACTGTTTCCTGCACTGATGCCAAGATGTCCTAAACAAGGGACTTTAAAAGTCTTTTTAGGATGATTTTTAGCTTTCAATAAGAGTTCAGCCTTCTGTTGAATCTGACTCTCATTCATCTTTTCATCCACTTTTTCGTGGTACTGCAACTTGCCCCAAAGAGCCACATTTTTAGAGTCTTTCACAACGTAAACTTCACGCTTCTTACTCTGCTTGTTGTCTTTAGTCAGCTTCACATAGTTGTAACTGTCATCGATAGAGCCTTCATAGTCAAAGTCTGTCGCTACGCTATCATCACCAATCACTAAGTCAGTAATCAGCGAATTTAAGGCTATATGCTCGACTGTACCAAAGTTATCTCTGATGATGTACCACATGCCACCATGAATCAATGTTAAGTCCAAAGCGTTCTGTATCATCGCAAAATAAGTTTTCTTATCTTCGATTTTCTCAGGACACGTCCAGTTCCCTTCATCGACAACTTTGTACTCAAGTTCTGATATTTCGCAAATCTTACTAAAGATTTCATGACTCTTAGAGGCTTCAAACACGATTGTGTCAGTGTTTTTCAGATACCTCATTCTGTCATAAGCGGTAACCGACCATTTCTTGGCTGATTTCCGCTTTTTCTTGAACACTTTACCGTAAAAAATGCCCTTATCGTCTACCTTGAAGCGAATAACATCCCCAAAGTTACAAGCAACTTGCGAGTCTATAATCATATCAAACTCAAGTTTCCCCGGCTGAAAATCAATGCTAGTTTCCCATTTGACACCTCCGACCAACTCAGTGATATCAAAGACTTTACCGTCATTCACATCTTGAATCAGAAATTCCATCATAGGACTTGCACCGAATCAGCAGTAACCCAACCACGCCAACCGCCATCAAGCATAGTAACGTGATAAGGATGTGACCCTTTCATATTGATATAATTGACAAGTCTAGTTGCGTTTGACTCGGTTTGACCAGGCCCTTCTCCGTAGCTATCTCTATGCAACTGCCCATTGACGAGCACCTTTGCACCGATAGTCACTTCTTTTTTAGTTGAGGGAGCTTGTTCTTTCTGAGGCTGACTAGCTTTCTTCTCTTCTGATACCTTCTTCTCGATTTTCACAAACCGAGCCTTGGCCATCTTGTACTCTTTGAAAGTGATGTCGTAGTAAACATCCTCATGAATACCAGCTTTTCTTTGTTGCTCAAAACTCTCAACTGTCGCAAGCATATTGATACCCACGCCAGAGATAATCAAGCGACAAGGTTCTTTCCCGTCCATGATTTTCTTTAAGAGTCGGACATAGGTTTCAGGCGTTCCTGATTTATTCAGGACATAAGAGCGAAAAGTGTCCCTAGGGAAGAATGAAGTGAAAGTAACCTCAGAGAGTTTAGGAAAACTCATCTGGGTTATTTCTCCTAGCGCAATACTCGTTGTTGACTCGTTATTTGCGCTATTCTTTGTTTTCAGTTCCTCGGGATTGACAGGAAGTTGTGTGACCTGACCTTTGTACTCTACAAAAATACCAATCGCCATTTCTTTCTACCTCCTACGCAATTCCTAGGTCGCTATTGACCAAACCGACAATCTTATCTTCAATCTTACCAACTAAATCATTGATATCCTGCTCAGTAGCGCTGTTTTTAGACTCGTAATTAACGCTAACTTGAGGTGTTAGAACTTGGTAATCAATGATGTACTTACGTTCTGCAACATCACGCATCATCTTGATATCTTCGTCTTTCAGCTTGACTTCATCTTCAATCTTACCGACGTTACCAATGTTCTTTCCTTTACCTAGCTTGTCGCCAAGGCCTTTTCCACCTCCGCCGCCACCGTCTGGAGCACCTGCCCCTGCTGGTGTTTGGTTCATTTGGTCAAACTTAGAAGCAAGTTCGTCTTGTTGCTTCATTTTGTCGCCAAATCCCTTCATAGCGTCACCGATGCCATTAAAGAAATTCTTTGTTTTTTGGTATGCTGCCACAGAATCAATCATAGGATCCTTCAATCCTTCTGTTGGGTTATGAAGTTCCAAACTTTTTCCTTTCATACCAGCAAAAGAAACTTTTTCAGGAGCAGCGCCTGGATCTAAACCGTCTGCGAGTCCTCTAATTGAGTTGCCAAGTCCGCCATTGTATGACATAGCACCAATTTCACCAACAGTTCCAAGTTTTACACCAGGGATTTTATTTAATGCTTTAATAATCCAGTTAATAGCCTTGATAGCCATATTAGCACCAGCTATGAAAGCATTCCCTATGGCTGTAGCAACGCTTGCTGCGCCATCTGCGACTGCTGCAAATGCACCTAGAACTGCTTTAGCAAAAGTGGCAAATGCTTTCTTAACTGCCCAAACAGCCATTAGAAATGTGTTTGCAATTGCTTCAGCAACGGTTATCACTGCATTCCAAATACCAATAAAGACATTGATAATCACAGAGCCTAAGAATATAAACAAGTTGATGATGAATTGTATGTTATTATAAGCAGCTTCTGCTATGTACACAATCATCGCGATAATTGTTGCAGCAACATCCGCAAAAGAAACCCCCATGTCTGCCAGCACTTTAGAAATCAATAATACAATTCCTATCATGAGCAACAAGGGCCAATTTGCTAATGCCCAAGCGACAAATGCAACATAGCCAGCCCATGCAGCAACCGTTGCTAACAATTCTAAAGCAATGATTACAAAATCTATGTTCTCAGTAACCCAGTTCCAACCTGCAACAAAGAGATTAAAGAGCCACAGAGCTATCTGGCCAATCGCAAACATAGCGGTCTCTAAACCTGCCATGAAGTTTTGTCCAGCGGTACTGTTTATAAACTCTTGCCATGCTTGAATTAAAGGCTGAAATGCGTATGAAGCTACGTTGCCAACCTGAGTCATCATATCAGCAAAGGTCATCGGCATTTTCGCAAATTCAGCGTTTGTTTCAACTGCTGAACCAAGCAAAGCGTTCTTAAGAGTATCTCCTGTTAGTTGGCCATCTTTAGCCATCGCCCTCAATTGACCAACGCTGACGCCAAGGTGTCTAGCTAGTTTTTGGGCAACAAGCGGAGCGTTTTCCATCATAGAGTTAAACTCATCACCACGAAGAACCCCTGAAGCAAGCGCCTGTGTGATTTGAAGCGTCCCTGCTTTTTGTTGCTCTAAACTTGCACCACCGATTTTATACAGTTTGTTCAACTGTTCAGCGAATGCAATAGCTTCATCATTGCTTTTAAAGGCTTCTCCAGCTTGTGAGCGTAGTTTAGCCACTGAGTCTGCCATGATACCGAAGCCAGTCCTTGAGCGTTGTGCTGCTGCCATGATACTATCTTGAAGTTCTTGGCCTGTCTTAGATCCATCTTCTATCGTCTTAAGCCTTGCCATGGTCTGAATATAATCATCGCCTGACTTAATCAGACCGCTCATTAAATTAGCCATTTGCCTCAAGGCTTGAATAGCCACCATGAAATTCAAAGCACGAGAAATAGAAGCCATTCGACCAAGCATGGATGTAGCAGCGCCTAAGCCACCAATAAGTGGTCCAGTTGAAGGAAGTTTAGGAGCGATAGGTGGCGCCATTTTAGGCGCTACAGGGCTAGTAGCTTTAGGCGCAGTAAAATTCTTAGGCATATCTGCTTTGACTTTAATCGTTGCAGTCTGTGTCATCTTCTTGACACGTCTATCCAATTCTCCGAACTTAGCAATAGTCCTGTTGATTGTGCTATTAATTCGATTTAAAGGGCTTGAGAAATTATCTCTAAGCGCCAGCGTTTGCATTAATGTAGCCATCTTCTACCGTCTCCTCCTTCCTCTGCTTTTTCTTTCCATTTCTTTCTGTTCCTTTTGCTCTGCTTCTACTCGGATATCGATAAAGGCAAAAATCAAGGCTTTTTCACGCTTGGATAAGCTATCCAAAAAGGACGGAGTCCAGTTGAATTGATGCAAACAGTAGTAAGCATAACTCAACTCTGCGTCCCCGTCCTCTAGTCGTTTTTTGCTTCTTCAACAAGATCATTGATATCTTCATCAAAACCGTTGAGCGACTGGATTTCTTGCATTAAGGTAGCATATTCCCCAATCTTCAACATAGCTTTCAAGGTTGCTGCTTCATCTCCAACAGTACGATAAGACTCTTGTAGTTGAGCGTCTTTTAGGTCTGGCGTAACAACGCAGGCAGACATCAAAGAGTCAATGTACTTATCGTTGTTGAACTCAGGAATAGCCACACCTTGACGGTTTTTCTTCTTGATTGTCGCACGTTTTTTCAACGTATCATTTAGACTTTCGTCAATACTACGAATGACAAAAGGAGATTTGAAACGCTTAAGGTGTACTTCCTTTGTTTCTTCCTGCTGAACGTTTTCTAGTAAAAAGTCTGAAATTGCCATTTATCTATCCTCTTTCTAACCTAATTTAGGCGCATTAAATTTCTCCAAGATATCCACATCTTCAAAAGTAAAGTTGACTTCTTCTTCCAAGAAATCTTCCTCAACTTTTAGTTGACCCATCACAACTTCATCAAGGTTACATTCACGCAAGATAGTTGTTTGACGACCGATTGAACTTGTCGCATCGTCATTGGTAACTTGGATATCAAAGAATGTATCCCGACCATTCTTCATGTAGTCCAACATCATTTCCTTGAATGTTGAAGTTACACCGTAGATAGTCATCTTACCTTCTCCCTTGAAACCAGTCGCTTTTACTTGCGTACCACGTTTGTTAAGGGTGCGGACTTCTTCTTTGTTTTTCTTAACTGTTGCTTCAAGTTCCTTGATATAGAACATGAACTCATTTTTCCCGTCGATGTGAATAAAAGCGGTACCTTCCTGACCGCTGATTACATCACGACCTTTTAAAAAAGCCATACTGTCTCCTTTTCTACTCTACTGTAACTGTCATGTACAGTTTTTCCATACTGTCTACTGGTTTCACTTTGACGTTAACCACTACAGACTCTTTCAACTCACCACGTAGTACCTCGATGTCTTCCACTTTGAAATCTTCAATAGCGCCACGAGCCTCAAGGTCTTTGAAGTAGCGAATACGGTTCGCTTTGAACGCTTGACGTCCATCTTCGTTGTTGCTTACTTTACCAAGGAAATACTCAGAGAAAGCATAACGAGTATCGTTCACAATATCGTCCAAGGTGCGCAAGATACGGTTTTTACGGAAGTCTTGGTTCTTCTCAATCGTGAAGCTAACGTGTGAGTTAATGTCTTGTTCGACTACCGCACGGCCACGACGAGCAGTGAAGACAAACTGCCCTTTCAAGAGCGCATCTTCTGTCTCTGTATGGCTCAAACGACCCACAACATCAACAGAGTCTTCATACTTCTCATAAGTCAATGATTTCTCAACACCAGCATTTGCGCTTGCAGCTGCAACCCAAACAGTCGCTTTCGTCTTATCAATAACTGTCTTATCAGACAAGATGACGCCATTTTTAACGTTGATGACTGCTTCACTGTCTGCGTCTGAGTCCGCAACAACCAATTGAGCGCCAAGTCCTTCGTCTTCACGCATACGTTTGATGAAGTTGATAGCTGCTTTCTTGATAGAAGCGTCTTCTACTGGCAAGGCCATATAGTTAAATTCAACTGTTTCAAGCGCTTTGAAGTATTCTGAGTAGTCTTGGGTTGAGACTGCGCCGTCAGTACCGCCAGTCAATTTAGCACCAGCCACCGCTTGCAGTTCGCCTGTTCCTGAAAATTCAACGAGATCATTGTTTTTCAAATCAGCCAAGACTTTTACAGTTTGCGAGTCCATAACCACCGTATCAAGGAATGTGACAACATCAAATGAACTTGGGTCGTCTACGTTTGTTTTGACCGTTACTGTGATATCATTCCCACGGACACCGCTATATTTAGCTTGAGCCGTTACGTTGTCCGAAAGGCTTACGTTTGCCTTTTCGCCCGTATTTAGACGATAAAGCAAGACTTCACTCACACGCTTGAATGCTTCATTTAGCAACAAAAGCTGTGGGCTTTCTTGCTCATAACCTAGCTTCTTAAATAGGTCTTCACCACGTCGAATTTTCATCAATTTCTTTGATTGACCGAAACTGAGTGCCAACGGTACTGTTACGACACCATCGCCACCAAGGCGAGTCATTGCGATGTCTTTTGATTTGACGTTGATGTAAGCACCTGGTCTTACTTTATTTTGGCGTTTCCAAATTCCACCTGCCATTAGTTAATCTTCCTTCCTAGTTCGTATTCTAGTTTTGCTCGTGCTTCTTCCAAACTATAAGACTCTTCTGGGTCTAAAATAGCCCCTAAAATATCTTTTTCTCCGTTGGTAAAAGCGCTACTTTCCAAAATGTCCGCAGTAGGGAACACAATTCCGTCTACATTATCCATCTTTTACCTCTTCTTTCACTTTCAATTCACGTTGTTTGATATCTTCCTCTTCTAACTTCAAGCGTGTGCTTGCGTTAAAAATACAATGCAGAACGTTGTCAACCACTTCATACTGACGGTCAAATAAATGAATCGTCGGCAAGTGCAAGAGTTTATAACTCAATTCTTCCTGCATTGCTAAACACTCGCTACGCTTTTTCTTAGTTGGAAAATAAGATAAATCCACTTTAGAACGTACTTTCACATACTTGTTGGCCTCTGGAGTGTACTTAGTATCAACAACATGGATAAAAAAACAAGGCTCTCTAAAACCTTGCTCTACTTCGTCCAGATAAATCCTGATGTCAGGATATAACCCCTTGATGTGGCTAACTAACTCCTCGACTAACCGAAAGCCTTTATTTGCCATTTCCTAACACTACCTTTCTCATAAAGCCATCATACTTATCACGGACACGCTTTTCCATATCGCTTTTAGTATCTTCAACCGTTTTATGAAGAAAAAATTGCCCTGGAACAAAGCCACCATTGACTGTCTTATGCCCGTACTCAACGTGTGGGCCATAGTAGACCTTGTTATAAACTTTCTGCTTATAAGTCCGTCCAGATACTTCAATACGGCTTTTAGACCAGCCTTTTTGCAAAGTTCCGCCTTGTTTACCATGAGCACTCGCCCAAAATTTGACGTGTTTGCCATCTTTGGTAGTGAACTCCACCCAATGATCCGTATAAACACCGACAGGTGTTCTCTCTTTCACTTTGGAATTTAGTTCTGTACCTTCGTAATTCAAGGTCTGTCTCATAAATAGGTCTACTATCGCATGATTTGCATTCCTGTTGAAGTTGTTAGCAAACTTAGCGAAACTACGATAATCAAAACTGCCACTCATGACTTGCCCTCTAGCTTTATAGCAATTTCTTGATGTGACCAATACTGATCAATAGGCACATTAGAACGTGTAAACACTTTAACGTGCCCATTTCTATCAGTCACCTCAATCTTGCAACCTGCAGGAATATCATAGACAACGGAGCAAAAGAGTTTCATATCATAGCCGTTAGCTTGATAGTCGCTCCCGTTCGTTGAACTATTGCTCATTTGCGAAATCCTGCAAGGGATATCCTCTAATAGCACGCTTTCTGACATACTGGTCAAACCGTCTATCTCTTGCTCTGTATAACCTTTTACCGTCATTTTACAGTCATACAAGCAATCAAAGACTGTCTTAGCATATTCGGTCATAGTAGCTTCCTAAAACGATTCAACTGACGCTTGTATCGCTCAAGTGATGACGGCACTTGTTTCATTCGTTGAATCATTTCATAAGGACTAACCTTCTCGATTGTCGTATCACCCATTTTGATACTCTTGACCGAAAAGTCGTCTGCGACAGCTTTTTCAGCAAGAACGCTTTGTTCCTTAACCTTGTCCAGTAAGTCGTTGGTCATGTCTATCCATACGTTCTCTAAACGTCCAGGCACACTGTCTTGGTGAATATAATTCAAAATCTCGTTTTCTGCTTGGGTCAAAGCGTAGTGAAGAACTTCCATGTCTTTGAAATAATTATCCTGACGCATTTTCCGAACGCATGAGATCAAGTACATTGTGTTGTCTTGTTTCAATTCTTGAATCATATTCTGTCACCCAATCTATTTGCCAATTTTGTGTTTCAAAGCGATAATACCGATGTTCTTAGGCTCGTAAACACGTTGCCAGTTCTTGAATTTAGCCAAGTCGGCATTTGATGGAGTGATGTTTCCTTCAGTAACTTCTGCGCCAGTCCATTTCACACCGTATGGGTGCATAACAAGGGCACGACGAGTGTAAATCATGTCGTTACCTTTAGCAGCTTCACGAGAAGTTTCGAATGTAGTCAACCCTGCTGGATTTCCTGTATTAAGACCGATTGAACCAGTACGGAAAAGGTATGATGTATAAACATCTCCTGCTGGTGCAATACCATCATCAATAATGACACGGTAACCAAGGTAGGTTGGAATGTTGATAGTCGCAGTTGTTGGCTGGATGTATTGAATCAAGTTATCTTTTTGTAGTTTAGTGTAAACCGCAGAGTGCATAGCAATAGCAGTAACTTGATCTGCAGAATCTCCAAGCAATTGTTTAGCGTCAAGCACCATAGCTGCATCGATACCAGTAGACGCTTTTGATTGGTCTGATACGTGAGTTTCTTCAAGCGCACCTTTCTCTCCACCAGTACCAGTAGCAAAGATACCATTCAAGGTAGCAATCAAGGCTTTTTGGTCTTCACGTAGCCAATAAGCGCCGATACGATTCAAGATAGCACGAACTGGGTCAGAACCAGCTACTACACCAGTCAATTCGTTGGCAGCCCAACCACGTCCACGATAAAGAACGCAGGCAATGTCTGCTCCAGCAGTGATTTTTCCTGTTTCTAGTGCTTTGTCTCCGTTTCCGAGAACTTCAGAATCACCAGTAAGGTCATTCCAGAAAGGCATGTTGACCAAAAGCCCACCAGATGTAATGTTTTTAGAGACACGCTCGTCTGATACTGCAATACCACTTTGAACGAAAGCAGATTTAGCAGCTGTGTACTGTTGCATGTATGCATTGTACTGTTGAGGTGTAATTGCATTTAGAATCTTTGTAATTTCATTAGCCATTAGTTATTTTCTCCTTGTTGTTCTAAAAATTGAGTTAGATTGGCATCAGGATTGCTCATAGCAGTTTCCCAATTCCCTAAATTAGCACCTTGCCCATCGCCTTGGTTTGGCGTGTATTGGGCTTGTTTCTCCCCGTTAAAGAGATATGGACTCTTAACACGCTGAGCCTCGATTTGCTCAGTCAAGCCAATCAATTTGCCATCTTTTACGGAGATTTCATCTTTGTTTAAGATTTTCTCAAAAATTTCTGCGTCTCGAACGCCAGCTTTTGTCAACTCAGCATCGATTAAGCGAGATTTGTTCTCATCTGCTAGTTTCATCTCAAGCGCTTCTGTATCTTGTTTGTACTTAGCTTGTAAGTCCTCTAGCTTTTGCTGAATATCTTCAACATCTGCGCCTTTTTTCTTCAAATCATTCAAGTCTTTGTCACGTTGTGTCAGCTGTTCACGAACGCTCTCTAATTCGCTTTCTTTACTTGCCACATCATCCTTAAACTTTTGGATATCCGCACCATGCAAAGCGAAGACTTGAGAAATTTGGTCTTCAGTTAAGCCGATGTTTGCTAGTTGTTCTTTTTTCATTTTGAAAATCCTTTCCTCTACGCTAGGCTTTTTAGGTGTTCTCCATCACCAGTCGCTCCGCTTTTATTAGGACTACGGACTTGTCCAATATTTGAACCTTTTAACGCCATGCCCAGGGCATAAGAAAACCGCCTCGATTTCGATGCGGTTAGATTATTTTTTAATTTCTTTGATTACTTGTTTTACAAATGCTATGATAAACAGCATTAAAAACAGAAATGCCAACCACCCGAAAGCGATTGATACCCAATCCCAGATAAACATGTCTTTACTCCTCTACTTTTTCGTATGTTTCTTTAAAGATGTCAGGTTTGCATGGATAAAATTCACCTTGCACACCTTTGATAATGTAGTCACCTTCTGTTGCAACCATCAATCCTTCAAGCGTTTCGATTTTTAAAAGAGGATTTTTTAAGTCTGCGTAATCAATCCGTACTGGATCTAATCCAAAATCGCATAGCTCATCTATAGCTTCTTCTGTATCTAAAAACTGCACGGCTTCAACCACTACTGGTTTTTTACGGTATTTCATTTTTTACTCCTTTTTAAGCATAAGAAAAGCACTTAGATTTCTCTAGGTGCTTATTTATCTAATTGGTAAGCCTTTTGCGTAAGCTTCTTTAGCCTCCGCAAGTGTCATTTTATTTGGACCGCCATCGATATTTATAATACCAGTATTTTGCCAATGACAGACATCACAGATATCATAGTCCATAACTTCAGTTCCGCAAACAGGACAATGTAACCATAAATATCCATCAATTTCCCAAGTCTTTTGCGATTTCTCCATCGTAATACTCCCTTCCTAAGTCTGGTTTAAACATTGTATTTATTTTATGTACTTTAGGATTACCCAAAACATAGATATTGTTATCGATATCATAGCGCACTCGCCTAAGTTCCGTCTGATAACCTAATATCTTGCCCGAGGTCGGTTTTGATAACAAATCAGATGCCATTTTTTGATATTCTTCAATGGTTATATCGCCGAACTCTTTCCCATGATTTTTGAAATGTCCATTTAAAGATTTCTCAGTAGGAAACTTGGACTTTGTCCATCTGATACGGTCTTTTAGTTCCTTGTATCCCTCAACATCATTATACTTCAAATCATAGAAGCCTGCAAATGTTTTGGGCATATTTTGAGAGCCTAAAACCTGCCTATAAGCTATGAACTGCTCCTTGGTTCTGCGGACTCTGTCCTTTTCCAATCGTTCGGCTTGTAGCTTGTCTTTGATAGCAGTCTGGCCATATTTATCAAGCTGTTGCTTTCGCCAGTCCTTGAAGGTCTGACCGCTTTCAACCTCATAGCCTTTTCCTGTTTCAATATCTCTTGCATAGCGTTTCCCACCTTTTTCTAAGGCAGGAACCGTTGTACATCGACAGTGAGGGTGCATGGTCGGGTAATTTACACCTTTCTCTGCATCCTTAACAAGAAATACCTTACCATCCAACTCACCACAAATAGGACATGTGTGAACCTCTAAGGTCGCTAGATACCTGTACTTCTTGATATTGTCGTCCTGATATTCATCCAGCGTTGCCTGAGCCTGAATTCCGTTCGTTTCCGTCTGCAAAACAGTAACTGCACGATTACGAGCACGTTCGAACTCAATTGCTAGAAGCTTACTAGACTGGTCTATCGGATAGCCTCGGTTTAAATCATTGGTTACAAGCGACTCTACTCTACTAACCAATTCATCCATATTGCTACCCCAAACACGCTCAGAGAACCGCTTGCCTTTGAAGTTTTCGTTGATTGCCTTTTGAAGATACTCTTCTTCTAGACGCTCAGGCTTGAAATTCGGTTCTCTTTTGGTCTGCTTATGGTAGTTGTAAGCACGATTTAAGTAGGTTTCTTGGTAGGTTTGCTTGAGATGTGTTTCTATTCGCTTGTTGATTTTGCCAGTCATTTCAGCGATATCCATCTCAACGCCAGCAAACAAGGCATCTGCATTTGTTTTGACCTTTATTGACCTTGACCACTCTGTTAAATCAGGATGTTTCTTAACAAAGCCAGCAATCTCTTGCTTGGTTTTTAATTGGTCAGTCTTAGTCAGGGATAACAGATAAAATGGCAATGAGTCACTACGATTTTTAGATACCCTCTCGAACGACTCTAAACGACCTGCAATGCGTTTTAGTGTTCTGCGGTATAAATCATCAATGTAGTCTATTATCTCGCTGAGGTCGTCAATCTGATCTAGCTCATATAGCAATCTGTCTTTCTCTTCTCGACTGAGGTCGTCAAGAGATTCGATGAAAGCAATCTTCTCTTTTTTATTCAGTTTCCGACTCATGCTCTACCTCTTCCATGTCGTAGAGTTTTTCAGATTGTTCCTCTTGGTCAGCTTTCTGCAAGCGCAACTCATCTTGCCAATCTTCTACAATTGGATTCGATTTAGCTACGTTCTCTCTTGATGTGATAGTTGCAAGAGTAGAAACTACTTGAGCCATTTCTGTGTCGTTATTGATTGAGTTCCTTGTCCATGTTTGCTTGATTTTAAGCTTGTCAGACAGTCCTAGATGTCTCAAAATCATCTTAACAAGCGTGGCATACCCACTTCTAAACTGAGTTTCCATATTCCCAGCTTTTAACTCTAAAAGCGAGTAAAGGAACTTCAAAGCAACGCCTGAACTGTTCCCTAGTTTGTCTGTCTCAGGGTTAACCCCTTGGCCACTGATAAAGATTTGTTTCTTAGTCCGCTCTAAAATCAGATTTCTAGCTTCGGTTGGGATGTCAATCGCAATAGTTGTAACTCCTGACTGGTCTCCCATACCGTCGTTGTCCATCTTAATCATCTTGTAGCGTTTCAAATCTTTTAGAAACTCTTGCTTGTCCTGCCCACCGTAGTTTGTAAGAACAAAGATAACCTCTTGAACATCATCTGTATCATTGACAAATCCACTAAAGACTTTGTCGTAAACATCAACTAGGTCTTTGATTGGCTTCAAGTCATTGGTCTCAATTTCGTTATTCTTGAACGGAATAAAAGGCACAAGGCCAAAATCATGCTTGAAACTATTGTCGCTTGAGCGGTCGCCATTCATGGTATCAACCAAAGAGATTGCTTGGAATGTCTCCAATTCTTCCAGCGGCTTATTTTCTTCATGACGATAGAAAGAGCACTCTTTGTCGTTCCAATATTCGTAAACAGTGTAATTCTTACCATCTGTTTCATCAATGCTAGAGTATACTCGTAGTACCCCAATCAACTTCTTATCTAATGATTTTGAATAGATTGGTATCACTTCTTTTGAGTCCACGCAAGCGTATCTAAACGAGTTATCACTAGCGTCTTTCCAAACATGAAGCCAAGCGATGCCAGCATTTCCTGCATTCACACAAAGTTGCTTACTGATACGTTCATAGTCGTCTCCTAAGACGTCTACAATCTTATCATTAACGCTTTTATCGTCCACATCAAAGGTAGGCGGATAGGTCAACGCATAAGCCTTTTTCTGGTCGAGCAATAACTGATGCCAGTTGTGACTGATACGGTTGTCAGCATTACGAAAGGCATTATCTTCTGCTTTTGCTTCGTTCTCTGTGCCTTTCTTATCGGCAGGCTTACGCTTTCGTTTAATATCATTCTCGTTGCGATAGTATTTCTCAGCTTCAGCTGCTTGTGAGACAAACTTTCCATGTTTGACCATCTGCGACGAGATTATTTTTTTAATTACTTCTATTTCCAAACAGTCATACCTCCTGACTTGAATAATACTGTATAGCAGAAATAACGCAGGGCGTCCATTGCGTGGTCGAACTGTTTGATAGGCTTGTCCTCGCCATTCGCAGAGGCTTTCTCGTCCCAGACATAAGCGTGGAACTCTTTCAACGTATTCACACAGCTCTCGTGCACTGCTATTTTCTCTTGGCCTAGCATAGACCCAACAAAACGAATGCCTTCAAGGACATTATTTCTAGCTTTTTTGATTTTATATCCTCGCTTCTTCAATTCAGCAATGAATGAAGCAGCAGACGGGTCAATAATGATTCGTTCGATGTTCGTATCTCCTAGCCAAGCAGTTAGATCATCAGCATACTCAGCATTAGTTTTCTGTACGTTCTCGTCACGACCTGAGTAATAATATTCTCTTGTCAAGTAATACTTGCCATTGATATCTTTTTCCCACAAAAGAAAAACGGTCGCATTCTGCGTACCATAGTCGACCGAAACATATTTGCCCAGCTTACTCATTTCTGGCAAGGTTGATACAACATGCTTATCCTTACTGAACATATCATAGACAATACCTTCTGCCACCGTCCAAAGACCTTGTATATAGCGCTGATAGAAAACACCTTGATATTGACTCCTGTAACGCTTCTTGATGTTCTCTGAAAGAGAAAGGTTGTCGTCCATATCAAAATGCAGATAAAGCATATTTTTTGTTTCTGCTTTGTCTATCCAGTTGACTTTAAACCAATGATAAGGCCCGTCTGGGTTGCAGTTGAACCACCACTTGGACCCAGTAACAGAACACCGCCCTGTCCCTTGGTTAACAAAGGACTCAGGCATAAGCGCTACTTCATCGAAAAAGATACCTGCCAGCGTTAAACCTTGAATAAGATCCTGTGAACTCTCGTCTTTACCACCAAAGATATAGAAATCATTCGACACGTCGCCTTTTGAGATTTCTATCAGGTTATCCGTCCGATGATAGACATAGCTAAAACCTCTTGACTGTATCATAACCAACAACAGTTTCAGGACGTTACGATTGAAAGATCCGATTGTCTTACCACACATCGCAAAGTTCTGATGGTTGAATGATGTCATCGCCCAGATAACAAAAGCTAGGCTCATAGAGACAGTCTTACCAGAACGGATAGCACCATCAGCAATAATTCCTTCTGACTCATGAACTGGAGAGTTCCAAAGCCACCAACTTAGCACCTTATTCTGCTTTCTGCTAAAAGGTTGGAATTCGAATGTACTGGTCTTTATTTTTCTTCTCGCCACGTTTCTTCGACTATCCCTTCTAATGCTTTGATAAAGCCATCATCATGAACGTTCTCAGGTTCATTGTCAGGTAGTTTAGATTTCAGAATCTCAATTCTCAATCTCTGCTCCTCTGTAGCAAGGCTTGAGCGAGTCAATTCATCATATGTTTTAATCATATTTCTAAGTTCTGACTGTATTCTTGCAATTGCAGCTAAAGCCTTACCCTGCTTATCCCAAGCAGTGTGAACCTCATAGCTTTCTCCGCCTTTTGCTGTGCTTGCAATAAGCATAGTCGTAGTATCTCCAACGTCCTGAACGTACAGAATGCGCTGGGCATGTAAAAGATTAGCATAGGTTAGTTGAATGTTCTCCCAAAGAATATCAATTGGTTGCTTATCTGCCAGTTGCTCGTATATCTCATGTACTCCTTGCGGTAGATACTTAGCGAACAGACCATGTTTAAGGGCGTTTTGCGAGCCTTTCGGTGCCCCGTGACCTACAGCATTCTTATTTCCTTTTGGAGCTCCTCTTGGATTTTTGGAACGTTCCGTATTTTTCTTTTGGAGCGTTCCTTTTACTTCACGCTCCCATCCGTCTTTACTTTTCCAACCTCGGACAGTGCCAGCTGAAACACCCAATCGCTCAGCAATCTCAATCAGCTCAATGTTTCCATTATTCTCTGAATAGATTTCAAATGCTTTGTCTCGGTTGGGGTCTCTTGCTCTACCCAAGACTAAACCTCCTGTATTTGTTTATTTTGTAAATCAAAAAAAGCCACTCAAAGAGTGACTGTATGCGGTAAGTGGGTGCCTCCCCCACCAGAGCCTTATATAGCGCTACTTTATCTCTGTCCTACAGGTTAATCAGCCTAAATCTAATTACCGCCCTGTACCCCTATTGTGATAGCTACTCACAGAGATACAATTGGAACGACAGGACTCGAACCTGCCTACGTTTCAGACCCTTTATAGTCATATCGCTCCACCAACTGAGCTACGTTCCAACTGCCAGGCGACTACTACCTTGCGTGTTAATTAGTAATCAATTTGAAAGTTTTCCTTTTTTTATTTTTTTGTAGTCTTTACAACCTCTGAGGGAATCAAACCCTCTAGCTTATAACTTACCCGGGATATAAGTAGCTACGCAACCATGCGAGGTTCGGTCGCTTCTGCAACCTTCTAATAAGTTAACGGCGATGCCCGGAATCGAACCGAAGGAAACATAGGAGAGAAACCACTTACCTGTCACCGCCAAAACGAGGCCGAAACCTCGGAAAAATATAATAAATATAAAGGAGACGTCAATGAACGAAATAGAGGGAGGGATCTGAGACCTCTCTTTTCAATCCTTGACACTACCATTCTAACAGATTATCATTACAGTGCACATCAAGATTATTTTGATTAACACATATTCTCAAGATACTCTCAAGATAACTCAAGAAATTCCAAATTATTCCAAAATTACCTCCAGCTCTTCAATAGCAACCTTACGCATGCTGTAATACGAGCTCTTGCTGATTGATAACTTATCACAAATATCCTCGATATACGTTTTAGTAATATATGTCATTCTCAAAATTGTCCGATGCTTCGGATTTGTTAACTTGTTGATCATTCTACCTAATTCAAGTTTTCTGTTAATAACCTCTTTAGCATCCTGCTCTATAGCCTCTTTCATCACTACCAACTGAGTATAGACATCATCAACTTTTCTAGTCTGTCCACCTTGGACTTTGACACCTGACCACTTAGGACTTGAGAGCAAACCTGCCTCAAGCTCATTGATTTCATCTATACGGCTTTGGATGTCCATGTCAAGGTCTTGTAATTCTTTCAATAGCTCTTTAGCCTTGTTCACTCTCTATCTCCTTTTGTGATATAATAATATTATTGAGATTATAGCTGAGGCAGAGAGTGCCTTGGCTTTTTTGTTTTAGTAGCTATTGAGCATTTTGATTGTTTCCTCATAGCTAAGATTTACTTTAGCTCTTTGCTCCTCGTATGCTCCAAAAACTTTTGGGATTCTGAAGTAAATGATTGTAGAATTATCATGATTTTTAGTGACTGTGTAGATGTGTTTAAGTAGTTCTTTTCTAAAAGAAACATTTGGAAAAATGACTAAAGCAGGAGTTTTTACACCAGCAAGTCTTTCTTGATTTTTTCTTTTTCCTGAATATGGGTATCTTTTCGGTCTCATTCCTTATCCTCCAAAAGCTCTGGGTTTTCGTAGATATTCCCCACGACCTCGCAATCAGTATGTCGTAACCACAATTCACATCCGTGTTGTTTTGATTCAAGGCGATACGCTCCTCCTCGATGCCTTATAACTTCGTAGTAAGTCGGTTCGGAATAGACATCCTTAGCCGTTTTGACTATATCTCCCTCGAAAATCTCCTTGCCATATTTATCCAAAAGTCCTGTTGATTGCATGAGTACTAAGTCTTCTGCTGAAACCATGTAAGTAATTCCATCTCCAATACAGTATAGTTCATCCTCAAGCCAACTGATATGATCGACATCATTATCCATTTTCTGTTCTTTCTTTAGCCATGCTCTAAATTTCGGAATCATGTTAAATCCTCCTCTTTTACGAACGAGCCGTCAATCCATTTACCTTTTCGGTCTTTGATTTCTTGGTATGCCAGTTCAAAACATTCTTCAAAGTTATAACCAAGAGCATCACTGATTGTTTTTAAACAACTAATCGAGCTCGCTAGGTTAAGTCGACAATATTTTCGCTGCCTTGAACCTTGACGTAATTGAAAATTACTAATGTTAGCATTAAACCAATTTAAACATTTCGTCACATTTCTATTTTCTACATACGCCGATTCCTCGAAAATCTCCTGCACATCCTCTTTTATCAGCAATGCAAGCCCAACAATCACAACTGCACAATCTCCGATACTATCCTTTGTCAGCTTCTCATTCTTCTTGAGATAGCCAGCGCATAACTCACCGAACTCTTCACTAAGCTTTAGCGACTGCTTGTCTAGCCGTCCACCGTTTTCTAAATCACGGTCTATAAACCATTGTTTTACGTTTTCTAGTGTGTTCATAGTAACACCTCATCCCCAACTTTCACTTTCTCATACACGTCCTTCGTAACCACGAACACACCGTAGTCACGTATCGTAAGCGTGTATAGCTTCCCGTGTCGTCCTTTCTCAAGGACCTTACCAAATATCTCGGTGCCTTGATTATCAGCTTTATAGACGATAATCGGGCGCTTTTCTTCTAGTTCTGCAATCTTATCCATCTGCCAGATGTTTAGTCCAGCAGAGACAAGGATACATACTATGATGAATCGTTTCATGTTCACTCCCTATAATTATTGTAAATTTCAATAGCTGGAATTGATTCATTATCAATAGCAGAAGTAATTATCAGCTCATGTCCGACTTTTTTCTGAAATTCTAGCAACTCCTCTATCGAATTGATTTCGATAAAATGCCCCTCTGCACCGTTCGGGAATTCTCTTTGTATTCGACCTTTAGACGTTTTATGATTAACTCCTTCAGAAAGCCAATTGCCTTCTATCCTAGAAAATCGCTCATCAAATTCTTCAAATGTCGAACAGCCTCTAACTTGTATTTTTGTGTATTTTTTAATCACGGCGTTAGGGATTTGATTTTCAACCCACCCGCTTGTGCTTGTTAGTAAAAATTCCATCACTCTACCTCCTTTAACTCGCCCTCCCAATCGCTGGCAGGGTGGACGCATAATTCCGTTCCGTTGTAATAAACAAATTCCTTTTCACCATAATTATTTTCTAAAACCCAGCCTTTTATGGTTTTCACCCCGTCAAAAGCCTTGTGTGTATACTTTGCAATTTTCATCACTCCACCTCCTCAATCTCAATCCCTTCGCAATCGAACACCCAGCCAAAGTTGGCTTCTTCAAGTTCTTTGCGGGTGTGGTGTATTTTTGTATCCACATCATTCACATAGATAAAGCGAGAACCGAAATACCAATGTTTTTGGTTCGTGTTGTATTTCAAATAATTATTATGGTCTCCAATCGACTTCGCCTTCACAAAATACCGCTTCTCTTCCTCGACTTCATAGCCGAATTGGTGCATATTGACGAGGGTTTGAAACGAGGTTATTGAACAGTTCATCCATCTTTTAAATTCCGATTCCTCTTGATGATTCCAATTATAGATGTAATCCCAAATATAATGGTTTAAATCATGTTTTTTCTTCTCATACCAATCCGCCACAAACTGCGGAACCTTGACTTTTTCTGGTTCGTCTAGTTGTTTGATCGCATCGATGATTCTGTCTACATCAATACAATTTATAAATCTATTTTTATCTTCTTTCAAAGTTTTGCAATGATCAATCAATTCCTTAAGTTTCATCTTTCAACTCCTTAACTTATCTTATGGCTTTCCAGCTCTCCAAATTCATGCCCTTGGTTTACAAAATACGAACCAATCAGAACAGCATCTGCCTCGTCATCTTTGACGTTTAGGTTGAATTCATCGGACACTTTAGCAATAGCCTGTAGCTTCATTGATTTCTTGCTTCGGTCTTTGTAGCTAAATTTCCAGTACTTGCGCCAGGTCGACACGTTCACGAAGTACACATTGTCAGCAATCAGTCGGCCAAGAATGATACCTGTCACAATTCCAATACTGATCATAGATTGCTGATTTGGCCCCATGACTGAGTTCTTCTCGACCACAATTGATTCAAAATGGCAGTCGTACTTCTGGAGCGCTCTCGATTGAATTGCTCGCAGTTCGCTAGCCATGAAGCGCCCACGTTCAAAGAAAGACTTGCTTTTATGTTTTAAGACACCACTCTGAACAAGATCAGAGCCGTGAAATACGGCCCAGCCTGTCGCAGTAGTTGAAATGTCTAACGATAATGTCAGAGATTTCATTGCAGTTCTCCCTTGAATCCACAGAGATCAAATAGGTTTCGTTTATTACTCTCAATAAACTCAAAGAACTTCTGAAGTTCGGCCAAGTGGCGCTTTTCTCTCTTGATTCCAAGGCTCGTATGATACTCTGTCGGCATTTTCGGTGTCGCCTTAATATCTAACCAGTAGAGAGGCTCAAACACGTCGCCACTTGTATCAAGAGAAGCATCTGCATCTGTATTTCTAAAATGCATCTGCATATCATATTCAATTTTATTGGTGATCGTGATGGTCTTGTCCACGATTTCAAGTGTGATATCTGTTCCTGGTATGTCGATTTTGTTTAGCATTTATTTTTCTCCTTATGCGTGTTTTGTATTTTTGTTGATTTCTACCAGCCATTGTTCTGCAGTTTGCCGAATTTCTTCTGGAGCTGATAAATTGTGTTTCCCCCTAATTTGAGTGATTCGGTCATCCTTGTATTCCAAAGTGAAAAACGGCTTGTCTGGTTCATCTTTTGACCTAACGAATATGATTGTTGTTTTTCCGTTTGCATGATCTTGAGTGTATCTAGCGCTGCCAACACAATGTGACAGTGCCTTCCCTTCCAAAATCAATTCTCCGGAATTATATGCCGGTTTAAAGAGATACTGGCCTACTACTTTCTCGTATTTAGCCAAAGACTTCTGTCGCTTCTCAAACTTGCGCTGTTCAATCTCACTCTTGTGCTGAATGAGCAACTTAACTGCATTGTCATGCGCTTTGACTAAATCTTTCGGCATGATGAGATTGTCGGTATCAATGGGTATATCAAGCTCGTTCAACATGCTGATATAGTCTACATAGTAGTCAAAATTAACTTTGTTTTTTAAGAACCAATTCTGGAATCTGTTCATTTTCGCAACTTTGGGGATTTTGTTGATATCTTGATAAGTCAGGACTTTTTCAATCCCAGGAACAAGCGTGCCGCCTCGCAATTTGATGCGACGTTCTAGCTCATAATCTCTGAAGGACCTATCTGTATTTTTGAAAAATCGCTTATTTTCATGAAGCCATTTCTTTGTTACGACACGGCAATCAATCGCTTTTCTCACATGCCATCCATCATATTCAGTAACATCATAAGCGAGATCCGTAGCCATTCTCCAGGCATTTATTTTTTGCAAGAACTCGATTTCGGAGCGGTATTTATACATGTGTGACAAATGGTAATAGCCCAACCCACGAGGAAATTCCAAGTACTTCAATTCGGAAATTTCTCGAATCTTATTCTCCCAATTGTTTTCAAAAAATATTGTTCCTGAATATGCTCCTTGGCCTGTGAAGTTAGGAGTAAGCCCAGGAGCGTAGACTCCGCATCTTTCAGTCAGTTGTGTAACTTGATTGTCGCTCATCTGCTCAAAGTTTGTAAGTTGCCTCCTAATAGATTGCTTGCCGTTCGTGTATCGCGACCAGAATCCGTAAGATTGGATTTCAATCCGTTTGCACGTCACAAGAATAATTGCGAAACTGTAGAATTTGTCGTAAAAGTCTAATCTGCTCGATTTTGTCAGACGTTTTTCGATAACTCTACAACCTGTCCGATCGCTCTTAATAGTTTGAGATTTGTTAGACCATTTGATGGTCGGGATCTGCGAATAGCACCAGTCAAAGAATTTTTGGGGCGGTTTCAAACGTCCGGCAATTATTTTTTGATTTTTTGTCATGCTAATTCTCCGAATAAATCAAGCTGACCGTCAATAACATTTTTCTGTTTTTTAACTTTTTTAGATTTTGGTTTTTCAGGTTGTTGGCCGACTACTACAGTCGCATGGATTGCCTCAACCTTTTTGGTTTTACCAGTAAAGTACTTATAGACCCAACCGAATACGGTAGAGTCATCTACCATCGCACAAGTTCCTGACTTAAAGTTCTTAGCCTGGCTAGCGCAATAGTTCAAAGCTTCTCTAATAGATTTCTTATCACCCAAAACTCCTTCGAAAAGCTTTTCGTCTTCTTGATCACAAATCCAATTGTGTATTGCATCTTCAGCTGGTCCATGATCTCCTTTTAATTCCTCTAGCAATTTTGCCAGAGCTTTTTCTTTGATTTCATTCATGTCATTTCAAAAAAATGCGACTGCCTTTGTGAGAATTGGCTAAATACGGGCAGCCGCTCGTCCAAGGTCACATGACCTTTACTGACGCATTTTCTAGTTCGCAGTTTTACAAGAATGCCCGGCTTGTTGATTTTTGAGTTGTTTCCATTTTGGAAATAGTTATTTTTGGTTATTTTGATTCTTCAATAGCAAACATATCCTCGAATTCATCTGTTTGCTCTTTAAATTTCATCGGGCTGTCCCCTCTGAAATAAAATCCATTTTCATCCAATTCCCCTTTAACTCCTGTCGCCCAAGATAAGAAAATTGAGCCTTGGCAGTCAGGACAATTCATGAATTTAAAGTAAGACGGGACTTTCCACCGCTTCGCACATCCGCAAAATGGACATTGTAAATCAACATCTACCTTCTCGCTTGGTTTCTGCGAAACCGCTGGACTTCCGCTAAATTTTGCTGAAAACCTGTCTGTGACTTCTTTGATATTGACATGATCGATTTCAGCTATCTTTTCAGCATCATTTTTTAAAACGTTCTTTATATTCTCAGGCTCTTTCTGACTTAAATCCTCAAGAATTTCGTCAGACCCTGTGACCATCTGATAGGCTTTGAATAAGGTTTGATAGTCAAGTTCCTGCACTCGCTCAAAGCTCAATTTTATGTCATCTTGTTCAATATAGATTTTCATTCTTTCCTCACATTCCTTGGATAACATCCCAAATTTCTACAATTTCATTTCGAGTTCTGCCTGCGTCAACGGCTCAATACGTTGATAACCTTGTACAGTGTAGTTTTTCTTGTATTCAAATCCCAAATCCACAAGGCTATTCTTGAAATAGTCTTTTTCTTCCGTGTCAGCGAAATACACTTCCAAGGTCATTTTTTGGGTATATCGTTTTAAGTCATTTCCAGCCCCTCTGACGGCTTCTTGTTGATTTTGGGATGATTGCCCGCTGTCTAAGGCTACGCCCGTCTCAGGGTTAAATTCTTGCGTTTCCTCGTCGATATGACAGCCAAGGATTGTTCTAAGCTCTGGATGTTCTTTTTGTTGCTGAGCTAAAGCTTCCTCACGTTCTCGTTCATCTCGCTCTTGAGCCAATCGAACTTCTTCCTTTTGCTTTTCAAAAGCGTAGTCTGCCTTGATTTGCTCCAGTACTTCAACCAAAGTCATGTCTTTCAACATCCGAATATATGGCTGGTCTGTCATTCCATACTCAGCACATTGCCCTGAGATTGCCGATATAGTTTTCTTGTACTCTTCTTGCTTCTGGTACTCAAATGTAATCATGTCATCAAGCGACTTCATCGTTACTTTCTTGAGTGTCACACCATCAGCCATGAAATCGCCTGCCTTGATGTACTCAAGAGCTTTCTCGTCAAATAGACGAGGGTCTAGCATGTATTCTGACGCTTTATTTGTGATATAGCTCTTGACAGTATCCAGTCTTAGTGCTTTTTGATGGTCTTCAAACTCTTTGACATCTTTCGCAATCTTTTTGATAACGCCGTCCAGCGGTTCAACCTGCTCTGTGATGTATTCGTTAAAATCATCAGCAGTTTTTGACAAAACCTTTTTGATTTTGATACGCTCATCAGATATCTGCTTGAATAGTTTTCTGAGATCAGCTAGTACCTGCTTATCGTCCTTGATTGTCGAAGCGGTAACTGTATAATTCTGGTACTTCGTTACCACCTCTTTAATGTTTTGTTCAAACAACTCACGGTCTAAAATTTCAACCTCTGCCTGAGTAACACTTACTTGTAATTCTTGCATCTTAGTACTCCATTTCTTCTAAGAGTTCACCTTGTAGCGGTTCGTCTTCAAAATCAGGAATTTCATTTTCTGGATAAGTTGATGATTGGTGTTTCTCCTGCTCACGCTTCATCTCTTCAATCTGAGCCATCTTGCGTGCTACGACATCCTCACGGCTTTCTTGAGGTGTGACATCCTTAGGTGTGTTATCTAGCTGAATTTCGTCAGCCTCATAGCTTGCTCCAAGCTCGGCAGGAAACGCCTCACGGTAAGCTGACACTAGAGCTACTTTTCGTATCATTACACAAGGCATAGTATCCCAGTTATTCTCACCTATCGGCTTGCCGTATGAGTTCATCACTGGATAAGTAACATCTTTACCTTGTTGTATCAGTTCCTTAACTCTTGCACGTATTTTAGAATTGTCATACTCCTCAAAAGATACTTCTGTTTCCGTTGGGTAAGTACGATCTTTGCGGTACACCTTAGCCCAACCGCCAAGAATTTCAGCTCCTTTAGGAATAAAGGCTCCTTTTGAGTATTTAATTTCACCGTCAATCAGATAGATTACGCCTGCCTCTTTCCCATCAAATTGTGGGTGACTATCTGCTTTCTTTTCAAAAGCTGACTTGGCAGTGACTATCTGAGCTGGCTGAGTACCATACTTGATAAAATAAATTTCTTTTGTAAATGGATTGAGATTTTGGGCTTTGGCTTGAGCAATAAAATAGGCAAGCTCCTCATCACTAGCTTTTCCTTGTGGGTCAAGATACTTTCTGATAATACCGCTATTAAGTAGCTGTGGGTTGGTTAAAAAGTCGCCTTTTGCTTCTACAAGTTGATTATTCGTCATTTTCTTCTTCCTTTCGTCTTCTTCAAATTCCAATTTTCACGCTTTAAGCGTCTATTTTCGTTTTGTAATTTCAAAATAATATTTTGTTGGTTGTTGATGATTTCTCCGAGCTCAATTCCAAGATGCATATACTCAGCTCGCCAATTGTCGATTTCTGCAAGTAGTTCCTCAATCATATTTCATCACCCACATATCGATACTGCCCACATCCAACATAGATGTACTGGCTTGGGTCAAGCTCCTCTTGCTCCTCAGGCGGTTGCATTATATCTCTGTCATAATCAAACATGCGCATACACCTTTCCAAGTTCCAACACTCGTTTCACATATCTGGCCTTTGATGTCAAACCAAGATCAAGCAATTCGTTTTTTTCTTCATGATTGGCCAAAAGCCATACACGGTTTTCAAGTTCAATTCTAGTCATTATCTGATCCTCAACGTAGCACTTTCATAATCACTTTCTTAGGTTCTGGCAAAGCTAACGGCTCTGGCTTCAAACCTTCAGGGCGTTCGTTATCAAACGTAAATCCTTGAAACTCTCTGCGGATGTTTTGACGGATTTCCTCACGTTCAAGCTCACGACCGATTTCAACTGCTTCGTTAAACGCTTGGATAATCTTCGTGTCGCGTTCTTCTAACTTGCGTTGTTTCTCAAGTTCGTGCAGTTCCATTTGTCGTGCTAAAATTCCTGCTCCAATAAATCCCAAAACCAAAAAACCTGTTCCTAGCAATTGGCTAATTAGTGGTGGCTCGTACATTATTCTTCCTCATCATCTTCTGTCATGTTCTGCTTAATAGCCTCACTTGGGCTCATGCCATCCAACACATCCTTGATGACGTGTGAGATGTCGTGGGTTACTTTTAATGGCTTTTCTAACTCACTAGGCAGCCCCAAAAGTTTTGTAGTTAGCAATCCAAGCATGGATAATTTATGTAGCTCCTTTTGTAACTGTTCAATGCGTTCAATTTTTTCTTGTTGCGCTTTGATAATTTGGTCTTTGTCAATCATTGTTTTTCTCCTCTAAATCTTTAATTTTTGTTAAATAATTTATGCCGTTTCTTCTAATTAGCAGTACGTTGCCAATTGTTGTGATACCATTGAATTACGGCATCCCTTGGATATTTTTCGCGTTTTCCTGGAATCCTTGGAAAGTCTTCGTGACTATTGAAACGATCATCAAACGTTCCTGTATCTCTTGTGCCAAGTAACATCTCAGAACATTGTGACTTATTTAATTCCATCGGATAACGCTTTTTCTCATCTGTTATGACGTTCATTACTTTTAAAGTCCTGTCCATCAATCCAGCTTCAAACTGGTCTAATAATTGATTCATTAAGTCATTCATGATATAATTTCCTTGAATATTTTTAGTTAGCGCCTGATTGCCGTCAGGTGCTTTTATTTTTAGATTCTATAGACGCTTCCATTTGTTGCATAGTACATCAGCTCGTTCATCTTATTTGTGAACCGTTCGTCTGTCGTAATCAGCAACCTCCCTTTAAGCAGAGTTGATAGTCCGTAGTGATTAGCTTCAAACTGTTCAATAATTTTCTGACGTTCTTCAGTAGTCACTTGCTGACAAGGTGCGTCTAGACTCTGTGTCATTGCTAAATTTGAACGCATTGGTCTTCATGTTTCCTTTCGTTATTCTATCTACGAGGCTTTTCTCGTAAAGTTGCTCCAAGTGATTGCCCCCGTAGTTGGTTGTAAAAATCGTGTTCGTCCTGTTTTCAAGTATCTGATACAGGACTTTTTGCATCCAGTTGTTTCCCTGCTTGATTTCATCTCCTACACTCGACTCTTTGCCAAGGTCGTCCAAAATCAAGTAGTCCACTTTCTGCAAGAACTGGATAGTCCGTCTTTCTTCCCACTTGGAATCCTTGTACCTAAAAGCGTCTTTCATCCGTGAGAATAGTTCCATGGAGGGAATATATACCACCGATCGCTTTAACTGGAACTTCTGGAAACTCTCGTTCAGCGTCTTGGCAATTCCAACTGCTAGATGGCTCTTACCAACACCAGGCGGTCCGCTAATAATCGTATTCCCCTCATATCGCTCCTTCACATAGTCAACCGTCACACGCTTGGCAAAATTGACTGCTTCAGCGTCTTGGTCTGTGTGAATCTCAAAGTTGCCGATAGTGGCATTTTGTAAATCAGGCGGAATGATACTCTCCTTAGAAAACAAGGAGTAAGACCGTGTATTTCTGATTTGTGCTTCAGCTTGAGCCAGTTGCTCCCCTGCTTGACTGTGGATTTTCTCCTGTCCGCATTCAGGACAATAAGTCAGCACATTCTGCGTGCAAGGGTTGACTGAGCGCCACATATAGACTCCCTCATGCTTAGGGCATTGGGTATTCAAGGTTTCAATCTGTAAAAATCTACCCTGCAATTCATCTCTTGATACTGCTCGCATAGCACCCTCCTAGAATCCCAGTCGTGGGTTGTAACCGTCATCTGATAATTTCAAGGCATTCCCTTGATAAGAACTTGACCGCTTCGGTTTCTGTCTGTTCTCTACTAACTCAGCAGTCACTAGACCCTTCTGCTTCCAATCTCTCAAAATGCTACTGAGATACTTGAAATAAGGTTTCCCATTGCCCACACATTCCTTGATTGCTAACTTGATAACCTCTTTACTATGGTCTTGTAAGAAGTATTTCAAATCCTCAATCTCAAATGGTGTCGGTTGTCTTCCAAACTCTGAAAAAATCCAGTCATAAACAATTCCCAAGTCATTTTCTGCTGGGGCGTCCTCTATACTATATAGATTATTAGCACCATCCCCCTCTGGTTCAGTAAGGTTGGTTATATCAGGTTGGTTATTATTAGGTTGGTTAGCCTTAATATTTTTAAGTTCTTGAACTAAAGTTTCTTTAGTTCTCCCCTTAATATTTTTAAGTTCTTGAACTAAAGTTTCTTTAGTTCTGATTTTCTGAGGATATAGTAAATTCGCCAATCTAACGCCCTGCCTTTTTTCTTTCAAAAGGCCATGTTCTATCAGTTGTCCTTTTAATTTAATTACTACTGGTTCGCTTTTTTTAATCCAACTACATATTTCAGGATTTGTAGCTATAACGTACAAATGCCCTTCCTTGTCAGTAAAGTGTTGCTTGTTTTTTCGAGATAATGAAACACGGTCAATCAGAATACCATAAATCATAACAGCTAGTGGATCTAATCCTGAGAAATAATCATCTTCTATTAGCCGATACGGAATTTTAAAGTATCTCTCATGATTATCCATGTCTACCTCTGTAAAGTATTGGTCATTCATATCTCTCCTAAACTATGATTTAATTCGTATTTTTTGCCTAAAAAAATAAAATCTTTTTTAACATTGTATAACCGAGCTAGCTTATCTAATAAATCAACTGGAATTTTAGAACTGTCATGCTCATATTTCAACAACGTTTGTTGATGGATTTGTAGCTTATCAGCAACTTCTTTTGCAGATAAATTGTAATTTGTTCTTATTGCTCGTAGCGTCATCTTTTGCACGCACTCACCCCCTTGTACTTCTTTCCATAGCCCTAAGTTTTATCTCATTTATGACTTCTCTAAATAGCCTCTCACACGCTATCTTTGCTTCTCTGTACGTTTCATGCGAGCCAATGAATTGATCTGCAAGTTCTATGACTTTTCCTGTCATTCTATCGCCTCCTTTTTAATTTTGCTCTTGGAGCAATAACTAGGAGAGGAATCGCACCTCTCTACGCTACCCTAGTTTGTTTAGCTTCTTCGACCTTTTCAAGCACTAAGATTGTAAGAGCCATTTCTTGAAAATCTTTATCATCAAATCCGATGACATCTCCGTAAATTCTGATTGTTGTTAATAGTGTGTTATACAATTCGTACATATCATCTGATGATAGTTTTTCACGATCTAGGATTTCCCCTAGTTTAAGTGAGCGTTCTCTGCGGTTCTTAACTTGTAAGATTTCTTTCGCTAGTGCGATTTGCTCTTGTGTTGTAAGTCCTTTATTCATTTTATTTCCCTCCGGTTTGTTTTTGTTATTTCCTTAAGCTTGATTCAATTATACTACGAATTAAATCGTATGTCAATAGTTTTTTAGATTTTTTTCGTATTTTTTTCGAATTTTTTATTTACAAATACGAAAATAAGCGTTATTATATAGTAAAAGACAAAAGGAGAAAAATAATGGCCAGAGGACGAGGAAAGTTAACTCCTCAAGACAAAGAGGATATGAAAATCTTTTCCGCAAATCTTAATGCGATTTTGTCGGATAGGAATTGTAAGCAAGTTGAATTGTCCAGAGCGACAGGTATACCTGCCAGCACTTTAACGGGTTATGTGAAAGGAACTTCTTTGCCTATACCCGGGAATGTACAAAAGATAGCTGATTATTTTGGAGTATTAAAATCGACTTTAGACCCAAGGTTTGTAAGTGAAGATTCAGCTATCGAAGTCACTCCTACCCCGTTTCCTACTGCTTCCCCAATCCAAACCATCTACGACCAACTAGAACCACCTAGACAAGGCAAAGTCCTGACTTTTGCCGAAAGGCAACTGAACGAGCAGAAAAACGAAGAAGAAACGAAGATAAACGAAGTATCGGAAAACATCATCAGACTGGACGACTACAGACAGACTACTTACCGACGTGTTACTGGGGTTGTCTCTGCTGGTAGTGGCTCGATGCAGGACGACGATTTAGATATGGAGGTTTCATTCTATGAGGATGAAATGCCAGACGACTACGACGCTATCGCTTACGTCGTCGGAAACTCTATGGAGCCAAAGATAAAAAATGGCGACTACCTCTTTATTAAGAATACACCACAGGTTGACTATAACACCATTGGTATCTTCCAAGTAGACGGCGCTAACTATGTTAAGAAACTGCGTCAGGGATATCTTGAAAGCTTGAATCCAGATTATGAAGATATACATCTAGACGAAAACAACGATATTCGCACTATTGGGAAAGTTGTGAGTATATATAGAGAGAATTAAAATGTAATCTTATTTTAAGGAGCTTATTATGAAAGAACGCATTCCACTACGTTATCAACCTTGGTTTATTGCTATATTGCTGTTAGCATGGCCTGTGACGATATTCATATCAACCTTATTGGGTCTGCTATTTATTTACAAAAGATCTAAGAAATACGATTTAATCTCAAAAGAGAAATTCAATGAGCTTTCTCAATATGAAGTTATACTTGATAGCAAGAAAGAAGCAGATTTTATTTTAACGAAAGCAAATAATGAAGCAGAAATGATTTTGCAATCCGCTAAAGAAGAAGCTGATAAGATCCTTTCTCAAGCTAACAAAGAGATAGAATTATTTGAAAACATAGATAAAGCTGATGATATTCTTATAGAAGCACAAAATCAAGCTGAGGAAATTCTGGAGAATGCCAAACAGGAAGCTGAAGAAATTAAAGAGAATACTCTTCAAGAGAAATATTCCCTAAAAGCGTCTTTGAAAGAATTGAGTAGGAAAGTAGAAAAACTTAAACAAGAAGAAAAAGATTATGAAGCGATACTGAAAGAAAAATCTAGTATCGTTATCGCTCATGAAACGACTGTAGACTTTACTGACAACATTACTTCTAACGAGTTAAAAAATACATTATCTATCCTTCAAATAAAAGAAAAGGAATTGATTGCAGACGGAAAAGCTTGTCGCTCCACTTCTTACGACGATGACTACAAGAAACGTGAAAAACAATCTAAAAAATTGTTGCGTGCATTTAATGCTGAAACAGATTACTACTTGACTAATGTAAGAATGAACAATGTTGATACTTACCGCAACAAAATCACTAATACATTCTCAACGTTAAATAGATTATTCTCTATCGATAATGTTCAAATCACAAAAGAATTGCTAAATATTAAATTGGAAAAGCTAGATGCAACATATAAATACTATTATGTTCTCGAGCAAGAACGTGAGTTGTTGAAAGCTAAAAAAGAAGAAATGAGAGAACAACAACGAGTAGAGAAAGAACTTCAAATTCAAAAAGATAAAATCCTCAAAGAGGAAAACCAATTCAGAAATGAAGTTGTTAAACTCATGAAGTATCTAGAATCATCTAATACAGATATTGAGAAAGAACTTTATGCAGATAAGATTAAAGAACTAGAAGATAAAATCAAAGAATTGGAGAAAGACAAAAAAGATGTTGAAAACCGAGAAACCAATACTCGTGCTGGATTCGTCTACATCATCTCTAATATTGGCTCTTTCGGAGAAAATGTTTATAAAATTGGTATGACAAGACGTCTTGAACCAATGGATCGTATCTCTGAATTGAGCAGTGCTTCTGTTCCATTCCCGTTTGACGTACACGCTCTAATTTTCAGCGAGGATGCTCCTGCTCTTGAAACAACTCTACATAACTATTTTAGAAAACAAGAAGTCAACAAAGTAAATTCTCGCAAAGAGTTCTTCCGAGTAAATTTAGAAGAAATTAAAGATTTAGTACACAAAGAGTTTAACAATACCGTACACTTTACCGATGTTGCGGTCGCTGAACAGTATAGAGAAACTTTAAGGATTGAGTCTACACTCGCTTAAAAAGGAGAATCCCCATGAAAAAACTACTGACCACATCAGCAATCTTGCTTACTGCTACTGTTCTAGTAGCCTGCTCTAACAATCAATCTGCTATCAAAGATAGCTCGAAGCAACCAAAAACGGAGCAAACTAAAGTAAATGACAAACCTGCTTCTAAAAAGCCTACTAGCTTAGACGATTTTAAAAAAGCGCTAGAAAGCAATGGCTTCACTATCAAAGAAGAAATCTCAAAAGAAGCTAGTCTTATTCAAGCCGAATCAGGGAAAGGGTTCATCTTAGAAGATGATACTGCTGTAGAGGTTTACGAATATTACGATAAAAACCCAATGTTTAAAGAAGCTAAGAAAGAAAAAGAGTTAATCGGACATCCTGCTTATATCTACGGGAATTATGTTGTTTTAGTGCTTAATGCTACAGACTCAAAAGATAAAATTCTGGAGAGTTTCAAAGGATTTGAGTAGATTGTTGACAGAATTTATAAATTGAACTATAATTAAGTTACTTAGAGGCAAGCCCTCATAATTTTAGACTTTGCACCTTAGCGTGCCAGGGGAAGTAACTTAACTGTTGCTTCCCTTTTTTAAAAATAAAAAATCCCCACACTCACAAAGTTTGGCGACTCTGAGTGTGAGGATGTACTGTATAAGGAAACGACCATTAAAAAGGTAGTTTTCTTATACTCTATTCTATCAAGAAATGAGGTGAAAATCAATGGCCTATTTCAGACAAAGAGATAACGGCTGGGAATATCGAATTAGTTACAAGGCTCCCAATGGAAAATTTTGTCAAAAATCAAAAGGGGGATTTAAAACAAAAAAACTCGCACAAGCCGCATCACTCGAAGCTGAACGGTTGCTCAATAAAAATATTATTGTAGACGAGCGACAAACTTTATTGGAATACTTTCAAAATTGGGCAAACATCCATAAAAAACCAAATGTTAGCCCAGTAACTTGGAAAAAATACCAACATACTGAAAGCAAAATTAAGTTATATTTCAGAGATACCAGACTTAATAGCATTACAAATTCCATGTATCAGCAAGTATTAAATGATTTCTCTAGCACCCACACTCAAGAAACTGTTGAGAAATTTCACTATCATCTGAAAGCAGCAATTAAGATGGCTGTCCACGAAGGAATTATTGAACGTAATTTTTGCGATTTCGCAGTTATTCGCTCATCTGTTGAATCCTTTGCCAAAGAAACTAAATTTCTAGAAACAGATGAATATATCGATCTTATCAATACTGCCAAAGAAAATTTTAAATATCATTCTTATGCAATTATCTACCTCATTGCTGTAACTGGTATGAGATTTTCTGAAGCTCTTGGACTGACATGGAATGATATTGATTTCAGCGAAAAAAATATTGATGTAAACAAAACTTACAACTATAACACGACATATGATTTTGCGCCCACAAAAAACACTAGTTCGGTCCGAAAAATTCCAGTTGATGATCAGACATTATCAATTCTAAAAGAGTATAAAGAAAAATACTGGAAAGAGAACAAGCAAAACAGAATCTTTGCATCTGTGTCCAATGCTGCAGCTAATAAGACAATCAAAAAAATAGTCGGTAGAAATGTCCACATCCACTCCCTTAGACACACATATGCTTCCTACCTTATTACCCAAGGTGTAGAACTTATTTCCATTTCTCAGCTTTTGGGACATGAGAATTTGAATATCACCCTCAAAGTATACGCTCATCAATTAGAAGCGTTAAGGGAGAAGAATAATGATAAGGTAAGAAACATCTTTGAAAAATTTGGGGCAGATTTGGGGCAGACATAACAAAAACCCTTGTAAATCAAGGGCTTTTCTGTCTATTTTATGCTAATTGCCGGGATTGAACCGGCGACCTCATCCTTACCATGGATGCGCTCTG
>ERZ773083.272-NODE-272-length-45546-cov-9.661098_pt1 | contig 45546 bp, 48 predicted proteins | sample MGYA00511465_ERZ773083 | MGnify/ENA primary metagenome ERZ773083 (study PRJEB29015, sample SAMEA2738001) | human oral metagenome | biome: human oral; feature: human-associated habitat; material: dental | place: China | collected 2060 ... | reverse complement strand
AACGTTTTTTGAAAGTAGAAACCAAATCATATGCATCAGCAGGTCCTAACAAACCGGACATATCTTTAATGCAAAGGGAATCAGTACCCATTTCAACCAAAGTTTCAGCAACTTTCAAGAAGCTTTCAGTTGTATGAACTGGAGAAATAGTGTATACCATAGCGGATTGAACGTGTGCGCCTGCTTTTTTGGAATATTTAATAGCAGCTTCCATGTTACGAGGATCGTTCAATGCGTCGAAAATACGGATACGGTCGATACCATTTTTTACAGCAGCTTTACAGAATGCTTCTACTACATCATCAGAGTAGTGTTTGTAGCCCAACAAGTTTTGGCCACGAAGCAACATTTGTAGTGGTGTATTTTTTACATTAGCTTTTAATTTGCGAAGACGTTCCCATGGATCTTCGTTCAAGAAACGAAGACAGCTATCATAAGTAGCGCCGCCCCAACATTCAAGAGCTTCATAACCGATTTCATCTAAAAGGCCAAGCACTGGTTCCATTTGTTCGTAACGCATGCGTGTTGCCAAAATAGATTGATGACCGTCACGAAGAACGGTTTCACAGATTCTTAATTTTTTAGCCATGTTAATCCTCCAATTCGAAATAGTTAGGTGATGTAATTTTATACATACACTCAATGACTATCTCATACCTATTTATCAACAATTCCTATAGTTCCTACTTACGTAGGTAAAATATGCTAGGAATTATTGGAACATACTTATATTAGACTACTTATAAAATTCTTTGTCAACAAGTATATTATGCTTATTTATCATCAAAAAGCATGCATCTTTGATATAAAAGTGTAAAAAAAGTCACAAAAAGAACCTGTTATGCTAGATTTTATCTTGCATTTTTAATCATTACCAAATGAGTATGTTAATGAGAATTCAAAAGCAAACCAATCATCATATCGTTATAATTTTTATTTATGTACAAAAGTATATCAGTATTTATTGATGTAGTACAACGAATTATCTTGATTTGCAATCCTTGTTATCACTTTTTATGATAACTGGTGAAGACAATCTAAAATTCATGAATATACATTTTCTATTTCAAATATACCTATTTTTACTTTACCTTTTTAGGAGCTGTTTCAAGGACAATATTCTTACCAGCTCGTTTTACTTGAATAGAGAATGCCCCTTCTCCTTCTTTAAAATACTCCATTTTAATATCCAACAACATCTTACCGATAAGCGTTTCCACCTTTTCAGTTAAAAACTCACGATAGAATGCGTCTTGGTTTTGTTTAGGACTTTGATGAATCACAGGTTTCGCTGCATTGCGTTCCGCCTGCATCATAGTTTCTTCAAAGTTATCATCTCCACCCCATTGCTTCATCATTTCTGCATCGGATAAACCTTTTTGAATTTTAAATTTTGCCATTATATACTCCTATTCTGTCAATTAGACTATCCAATATTACAGGCTAATCTAACTAACTCCATATGCTTTTAATCTTAATTAAGTCTAACCCTTTGTGCCTATTAATTCAATAATATGTTCCTTCACCATAACGGAATCAATACCAGACATACAGTATGATTTCCCTTTAGGACATTTTCGTTTACGACATCCTAAGCAATCCATATCATGATTTTGTAGGACTTTATAGGTTCCAGTTAGAGGTCCCCACTCTGCGGGGTTTGTAGGGCCAAATAGGGCGATTACAGGGCGTTGTAGAGCTACTGCCATATGTAGTGCACCCGTATCACAGGCCACTATCACATCACATTCACCAAGAAGAGCCGCCATTTCACGTAAAGTAGTCTTACCTAATTTATTGTAAACTGGCAAGTCCTCTTTCTCTACATGTTGCATCAAATCTTTGAACTCTTGTGCTTCTTTTGGCCCCCCAAAGCATATAAAATTACTTCTATAGGCCAAGGAATCAATTAGTTGTTGCCACTTCTCATGAGGCCAAGATTTAGTTTGCCATGATGAACCAAGAACTAAACCAATCAACGGCCTATCTTTTTCTCTAAATGTCGTTTCAACTTCAGACTTAGCTTGTTGCTGCTCCTCATCTGTCACAATAAGGTCCATTAGCTCCATATTCTCAGTCTCAACAGGAATAATTTTTTTATTTAATGCCCCTGGCAGTAATTTAGCTACATCAAGATATTGCTCTATAACATGTTTTGACCTATCCTTCGATTTGTGATTAGTAAATAACCAATTCAGTTCCTTAGTACCACCTAATCCTAGCCGTATAGGTGCACCAGATGCCAATAATACAAGCCCCGTAATAAGCCTGCCTTGTACATCAACAGCTATATCAAAATTATAAGGCTTTAAACGTTTTCGTAAGTCCCACCACATGTTCCACATGGTACGAAGATGTAGTTTTTTGGAATGAGCCTCATATTCATCCCGTTCCCAAGGAATTATATGGTCTACATACGGATTATATTCTAAGAGTTCAGCCATGCTAGGTGTAACAATCCAATGTAATTTTGCATCCGGATACTGTTGTTTAATCCACCTTGCGGCGGCTGTGGCATGCAGTATATCACCAATATAACTGAGCCGTACAAACAATATATTCATAGACAACCGCCTTTCTCATGTATTATCATCACCCGTTAAACCACCAGCTCGTATACTCATATACTGATTATAACGAAATATATATGAGTTCAACTTGAATTATGTCGTATAAAACTAAATGATTTTATAAATAAAGCCTTTATAACCTGAGATTATAAAGGCTTTATGTTAATTCTTTTTCTTAGAGCTAGATTCTTTAGATGATTTATCGTTATCTTCTGTTACTTTGGTCGTGTCATCACTGCCATTGGCAATAATTTCTTTCACAGCATTCATAGTCACTTCAGACAAGGTAGTCGGATTATTATATTTATAAATAGGTTTAAATCCTACACCTAATTTACCAGAGTATACAGTTAATACATTATTATCCTCATCGACACGAGCAATATAAATAGTCTTGCTAGTATCTACACCAAGCAAACGGAATCGTCCAGGTGGGTTGATAACACGCCAGCCACCTTCGATACCATTAAACATGAAGATGTCGCCAGTTTTAGCATTATCGTAGAAGAAATTATCTTCATCATAGAATACAGCAATACGACCAATATCCGTAGCTTGCATGTAAACGCGACGCGTATCATAGTTTGCATCAGTTCTGTAAATCCGGTATGCACCTTCACGAACTTTCACCTTCATGTACACCACATTTGTCGCTTCGGAATATGCCGCATCAACAATACGACTTCCCTTTGGTACATCTTCAAGTTCTGTATCTACTTCGTGTTCCGGATCATCTGCATTGAGTCGGGCCATAACAACCTTGTTGTCCGTATACAGGCCCATAATTGCGTAGTTACGATCTGGCATCCAGTCAAAATAGCTAATGGAGCGACCTTTCAAACTAACCGTTGTGGGCTTGCTTTCACCAGCCTTATAAATCCGGAGTGATTCATCTGTAACAACAGCCATAAATTGATGGTCATAGGACACGTATTTACGTCCATCTTTTACGTCAGGGAAGTTTTTCGTGTCATCCTTAGACGCACCAGAGACGTTAAAATCCGTAGTCGGTGCAAACATATATTGATCAAGGTACAGATACACCCCTCCTTGCAGTAGAATGCCTACCGCAAAGGCGCTCAGTACACGCGTAAAAGGTTTCATTGTTCCTCCTATTTCACGATAAACGCCGTAGGAATCATCCGTTCCCCTAACAAATCGGCTGGTTTATTTACAACTTTGCCATTTAAATACAATGTAGAGCTAGAGCCACCATCTAGGTTAGCCGCAATGTATGCGCCCTTTTCATAAAGTACATCTTGCACATCACGCAAGGTAGCACCCAAGGAATAGCCTGGTTGACGACCGTCGATTACAACGAACAACACAGTACCGTCCTTACGTTGACCTATGGCCGTACGAGGACCTACGCCCCAACCGCCATCGCCATCGGTGATCATTTTCTTACCATCTACGATAAGAGGTGGCCCAAATGTAATACCTTCCATAGCCTTCATATCAGCTAGTTCGGTTTTATCATAGTTACCTGCAATCAAATTACCAGATTTAGAGAAGCCTACAAAATCAACGGATTCATCAGGACCTACATCCTTACCGATGATATAATCCCCTTCGTGAAGGATAAAGCCATATGGCAAGCGGCCTGTACCAGTACCATTAGGATCATGGAAACCACCACCATTGATAGCTGCTACGGCACCATTCATTTTAGCGATGTTACTTGTGGTATCCCCTTTTTCTTGAATATTTGCAGCTGTCGCAACTTGGATACGACGAGGATCTGGAATTTCAAGCACGTACCCTACATAACGGGAAGACTCAATTTTTTCCAATTTTAGGTCTTTATCTTCGCGAGCATTAAATTTAAACAAATCTTGACTCTTTACAACGCCTACTGTCCCCAAAATAGATTGTAATTCATCGTTGCTGAATAACCATGTAATGTATTGAGGATGACGAGATTGTAAGATAGCACCAATAACGGCACGTTTTACATTATTAAATGGTCCAAACAATACCACGAATGGTGATGTAACTGCGGTAAATAAGAACACCATAATGATGAACTTTACCCAATTCTTTTTAAACAATGTATATCTCCTTATAAATCACTGTAACGTTCAGTGCTAATTCGTTCTTCAAAATGCTTGATGTCTACGGCATTACCAACCCAAACACGTAAAATATTGTATGGATTATCCCCTGTATGAGCCCAACCGGACTTCATAGCCATAGCCATCTTTATACCACTGTCTTTTGTGGCAGCATCAGTATCCTTATTTTTGTCCCCATAGGGATAACAGAACCAAGGATTATTTGTAATGCCTAACTTATCAGCTAACGCTTGTTGTGCTTTTTGAATATTTTCCATTTGTGCCGCTTTTGAAAGTTGGCCCATTTCCACATGTTGGAACCCATGATTAGAAATAGTTATACCATTATCTTTCATTTCTTTTAATTGTTCCCATGTAAGTCGTGTGCCTACATCGCCTGGGTTAACAAAAACAGTAGCAGCAAAGCCATATTCTTTCATCAATGGATACACGATAGAGTATGTATCTGCATAACCATCATCAAAGGTTAGTACTACAGGTTTTTCAGGTACCGCAGCACCATTGACTACATAATCGTATAACTGATCCATCGTCAACGGATGGTATCCATTATCCTTGAGAAATTTCATTTGCTGGCGGAATAAATCCTCTCGGATAACCGCATCATTATCTTTATCATCGCCAATCTTGTGATACATGAGCACTGGAATTCCCGATGGATGTACCATCGTCACCTCTTTCACAGATGGCATTTTAGTTTGTGTTTCTGTCGTTTGCTGTGAAAGCATTCCACATCCTGCTAACACTGTAGCAATTACAATTGTGCAAAGCACTACCAATGAAAATCGTTTCATAGGTCCCCCTTTATATAGACACAATTTAATAACTTATATTATATCATTTATAAGAAGAATAGTAAAAACTAGCGAATTGTTTACCCGTGATTGTAATCTACTCAATAATGTTTTAATATTTTAATTATAATATATTTCACATAAACGATACCATTTCATCAAATAAAGGATTTACTATGAAAAAACGCCTAACTATTATTCAAATGGACGTCCATGTAAATGACGTAGAATATAACTATACTCGTGTTCAAGAATTACTCGTTCAATCACTTTCTGAAAATCCAGATATTATCGTATTACCAGAAACCTGGAATACTGGATTTTATCCATCTAAAGACTTGATTAACATCGCTGATAGAAATGGAGAGCGAACTAAATCATTATTAAGTACATTTGCGAAAGAGTATAACGTAAACATCGTAGGTGGCTCTGTAGCAGTTGCTAAAAATGATGTTGTGTTCAATACCTCCTATGCCTATAACCGAGAAGGCACGCTCGTTGGAGAGTACTCTAAAATGCACGGCTTTAGTCCAGCGAAAGAAGATCAATACTTCGCAGGCGGTACGCACACCACACATTTTGAGTTAGATGGCATTCCGTGTAGCACCGTTATTTGCTACGATATCCGCTTTCCAGAATTAGTGCGCATGGCCGCATTACCAAATACAGAATTGCTATTTGTGCCAGCTCAATGGCCTACTATGCGCCTACGACACTGGCAAGTACTTAATGAAGTACGATCCATAGAGAATCAATTATTCGTGTGTGCTGTAAACGGCTGTGGCACGGTTGGTCGCATCCAAAGTACGGGACACTCCGCCGTATACGATCCTTGGGGCACAAATCTATTAGAAATGAATACTGAGGAGGGTATTGATTCTGTGAATATTGATTTCGATGTTGTCGAAGACATTCGGAACAAAATCAATATATTCAGGGACCGTAAACCAGAACTGTATAATCTATAACATAAAAGACACATTGCTATAATTTGCAATGTGTCTTTTACATTAGAATTCAATAAGATTCCACATATCCTCCGGCACTTGTTCTAGAGGTTTATTTTTGGCTATCGCTTCTTTTAAAATATCAATCGTATCTTGAATCTCTTGCTTATCCTTTGTATTTGGATCATGGAGTATAACACGATTTAAGGAATCTTCACCAAATTGTTTAAAATATTCCTTTTCTACTTGGTTTAATTCACGACGTAAATACTTCAAGACATCACTCCTTATAAATTATATTTTTGTTGCATCTCTTTTGCCGTAAAGGTATCCGAAGCCATACTAAACTCAAATAATGCTTCTTTTGCCATCATTAGATCATATTCATCTTCGATTTTTTCTAATAATGTTTTCTTAAGTAAATTTTCTATTATCATTTTTTTCATTTTTGCAAAATCATTGAAGAGTACAAATTCTTCATGAGATAAATTTAGACTGATAGTAGCCATAAAATTACCTCCTAATATACTCAATCTAATATATTAAAAGACAATTGTCTACAAATTTACAATATCATCTATATTAGCATGTTTCTTTGATTGACTTCTAAATACTGACATGCATCGCAATGTTCCATATGAATAGATCCTTTAGCCTTCTTACATTAATGTATGTAGTGATGGCTTTTTTTATTGCCTGTATCACTACAGATTGCACAATATGGTTTATTCATTTAATTCACTCCATATGTTGCGCCTTACTGATTCCATTATGGCTAAGCGCCCTTCTCGTATTGGCCCATTACCTGTGATACGGATATTCCATCCATACTGTTTTTGATTTAGGAATATTACTCTTCCATTACCTAGAATGGTGAAATTTAACAATTGATGTTTGCGGTTATAAGTAAGATTTTAATTTTTTCTCTTAACTCATTAACCTCTGTCTCATTGAACTTTAGGTATCTTCCTAGCAGCGTAAGCCCTCTTTCTTTTGTATTCATGTTTCATCATCCCCTTTAATGTGCTTAACAGGAATATGATTGCCCCTGTTAGTATCATCATTAAAACATTTAATAATATATTCCAGCCATGTAGAAACTCTATGCCTCCACATAGTCCTAGAATCATTACCCATAACACCAACTGTATATTGGTAATAATGTCTAACTTAGTTCTCATTGTTATGCCCCCTTTAACCACTTCATATTCTGGCTTTTCATCCATGTTTCAAATTTATCTACATGAACCAATGTTTGTTGTGGCCCTAGTTGTAGGCATATATCATTAAATTTACCTTCATTGCGGATCATATCTACTCTTCTGTAGATATACATTTTGCTGCGTCCCCATATCTTAGCTAATGTGCTAATAGGAACATATTTAGGTTGAACACTTTCCATAACTACATATCCCTTTCTATTTCATCTTATTTTTATTATTGGTATAATCACCTTGAAAGGAGGTAATTATATGACTATAAATAAAATGGCTTTACGCCAAATTTGTAATCTCTCAGTCGAAAATTCTTTATCTCTAATAGATGTGAATGAACTTATTGCTGCAATAAAAGAATCTGATGATTTCCAAGCTTCTGAAAATCTAAAAGATATTCTTACCTCAGTAATTTCAGAAACACTATTTAATGTTTTAACTAACTTAGATCGTCACTAATTATTTTGCTTTTCTTTACTAAAAGAGTGCAGTTGCAGCTGTACTCTTTTTCTATATTTTTAACTGTTTTCATTACTTCCTTTAACTCATTTATATCTGTTATTAGAACTTCTATTTTTATATTCATGATTTATTCTCTTTCCTTTTTAATTTATAAAAATAAGTTGGCAAATTTGCTGCATGGTTAGCTGGCATTGGTATATTTATAACAATAATAATTGCAATATTAACCTTTATATTCTCGTAATATTTAGAATCGTTAGGATTACTGCAATAACAAACATTCCCAAATTCACTCTTGTGCAATATCTTATGTCTTGTAATGTTTCCTCTATAGATTGATTTTCTTTATATTTCAAGGCATTAAAATATTTAACTATAATCCATTTTTTTTTGAGCCGCATCATGTGGCTCTTTTTTATTTATATTTGTTTCCCCTCCTTCTTTTGACTTATTTTCCATATGTCTCTGTAATGGAGTTTTCAATTTGATTTCACCTCTCTCATTTTTATCGCTTCACCATTAGAAACTAATTATTTTTTATATTCTTTTGTGTAAATTCTACCTACATGTTTCGTCATCTCCACACCTCCTATTCTGATTGCCCTTCTTTAACCCCTTTCTTCATAACTCGATTTATCTCATTTATGAGACTATTTAGACAAAAAAATAGAATAAGCTTCCGCATCAGTTAATGAAAGTACATCTTTAATTCGCAATGCTTCTTCAATTGTAAAATTATTCCCAGCCTTTTCAAGTCGCCGGTAAAATGTACTCCTATCTATATTTACTTTATCTGAAAATTCTACAATATTATATCCACAATCTACTATTTTTCTTTTTAAAGCTTGTACATTCATATCTATCACCTCCCACACTTTTTGTCTCATTTTTGAGATTAATTAAAGTATAGTCTTTCTATTTCAATTCGTCAATATATATATTTTCTCATTTTTGAAACATTTTAAACTTTTTATTTTTATTTGTTGCAAATATGATACACTTATACTATACTTATCTTAAAGGAGGCAATGTTATGACTGAAAGAATACATGAACGTATAAAACGCTTACGTAAACAAAATAACTTATCTGTAGATGAGATTATAAAAAAATTAAATATTTCTCGTGCCACATATTATCGTTATGAAAGTAATGAAATAGAAAAATTACCATTAACTATACTTGAACCACTTGCAAAAATATTAAATACTACGCCTGCATATTTAATGGGATGGGATGAATCCTCATCATCTAGACAAAATACAAAATTCAGTCCACGTATCGAACGAGATATTCAAAAACGCATTCAATCTATCTTAGATGATTTAAATTCAGATGCCGGCCTTGCCTTTTATAATGGAGGTGAAGAAATGGATGATGAAACTAAAGACCTTTTAAAGCTTTCATTAGAAACTTCTATCCGTACAGCTAAACGCTTATCTCAAGAAAAATTTACCCCTAAAAAATATAGAAAGAATGATACTAATCCATAATTATTTAAACAGGAGTGTATATTATGTTTTTCTTTTTCTTTAATGATATCCAACCTATTGGTGCCTCTGGTACAGAAAACTCTTTTGATTCTAAAAAAAAATACGATGATGATGGAAATGAATTTTGGTATGCACGTGACTTACAAACTATATTGGAATATGCAAAATGGGATAATTTTCTTAATGTAATCGAAAAGGCAAAAATAGCCTGTCAAAATAGTGGTTTTCCTGTTTCTCTCCATTTTGCTGACGTCGGGAAAATAGTACATCTTGGGGTGGCTGATAGGAACATACAAGATATAGTATTATCTAGATACGCTTGTTATCTAATTGCTATGAATGGTGATTCCAAAAAACCAGTTGTTGCACAAGCACAAACCTATTTTGCTGTTAAAACACATGAGAGAGAAGTTAGTGAACAATTTAATGCACTTAGTGAAGATCAAAAACGTTTAGCTATCCGTAATGATTTAAAAGAGCATAATTCATCTTTAGCTAATGCAGCTAATCAAGCAGGTGTAGTAGAACCTAGAGATTATGCAATCTTTCAAAATGAGGGATATAAAGGGTTATATGGTGGATTAGGTCAAAAAGAAATTCATACACGTAAAGGGCTTAAAAAATCACAAAAAATTTTGGATCACATGGGGAGTACTGAATTAGCTGCCAATCTATTCCGTGCCACACAGACGGATGAAAAATTGCGCCGGGAAAAAATTAAAGGAAAAGAACTTGCCAATAAAATTCATCATGAAGTTGGTGCAAAAGTGCGTCAAACCATTAAAGAGTTAGGCGGTACCATGCCTGAAAACCTCCCTACTCCACCAAAAAGTATTAAACAATTAGAAAAAGAACAAAAAAAGGTAGAAGGAAAATAATACATTCACCCCTTTACAATTGAATCGGAGTGATACTAATGAATATTAAAAGGATTGTTAGAGAGTTAATTAAAAAGCACAATACCAATGACCCCTTTCACTTGTGTGAGTGCCTTGATATTGTGCTTAAATTTGAAAACTTAGGGAGCTTATTAGGTTATTGTGATTCTCATTATAGAATTCGTACCATTCATATTAATCAGAATGTACCATCTACTCTGCAGCGTTTCATCTGTGCCCACGAATTAGGTCATGCCATTTTACATCATGATATAAATATTCCATTCCTACGAGCACATACCTATTACTGTACTGATAAAGTAGAAATACAAGCCAATATGTTTGCTGTAGAATTATTATTATCTGATGAACTTATTATGGATCATCGTGATACCAACTTATATAATTTAGCTAGAACAGTTGGTTTACCTATTGGATTAGAATCTTTAAAAGAAATTGAAAGGATTAACTTTCATGGAAAAAATCAAATTTAATTTTATAGACGAATCTGGTGTAGATAAAGAATCACTAAGTAATATTTATAGCTTGTCAGAATTAGCTGCTTTAGATGAGGATACTCTTCAATCAGTCGATATAGACGGAGTTCGTTATAGTGGTGTATATATCAAAAATAATAAACTGACTTGTATCAAATGTCACTATCCCTTACCTAAACTAAAAGAACAAGCTCATATTCATATGGATAACAATACAGATAAATCTATTTATCAATGTTCCTGTGGGCAATATATTATTAAAACATATTCAGCTAACTAAAATAAAAAATGCCTCTTACTCTGCGCCAACAGAAAATGAAATAGATTTCTATCATCATGTATTATAATAATTTATGGTTGCTTATTTTTTTAGGAGATAACTTTTATGTCTAATATTACTGATGAAAGGCTTGCAGAATTACGTAGATCTGCACCCCCACCATACGAACCTCAACGTTTACCTTTTGATACCTTTAATTTACTCACACCTGAATTAATTAAATTGTCTTCAGAAGCAAATATGGCTCTAGGTGAATATAAAGGCTTTTTAGTAAATACGCCTAATCCTGTTTTGCTTTTATCACCTATTACTACACAAGAGGCTGTATTATCTTCTAAATTAGAAGGTACACACGCAACTCTTGAAGATATTCTTAATCATGAAGCTGGCAACCAAACTGATATTCAGGATGATGAGTTAAAAGAAATCCTCAATTATCGTTCTGCATTAAAACATGCATTAGATACCATTTCACCATATAATCAATTGTCAAATCCTAATAGCAAAGAACCCTTAACAATAAAAATTATTAAAGAAATGCATGCCATTCTTTTAGATAATGTTCGTGGTTCTACTAAACATCCAGGGGATTTTAAAAAGTTACAGAACTATATTGGTGGCTATGATTTTATTTCTTATACTCCAGTTTCCCCTCAACTAACAGATTCTTATATGTCTAATCTAGAAACGTATTTACACTATGATGAGATAAACCCATTAATTCAAGCTGCTATTATTCATGCACAATTTGAAATGATTCATCCATTTGAAGATGGTAATGGACGTATAGGCAGATTGCTAATTCCTCTATTCTTTTATTATCGTGGAATTATTCCATCCCCTATATTCTATATGAGTTCTTATTTTGAACGTAATCGTGATGAGTATATTCATAATTTAGCCAATATTTCTAAAAATAATAACTGGGTATCTTGGATTTATTTTTTCCTAAGTGGCATAATTTCTGAATCTCATAACAATACCAAGAAAGCTTTAAATATTTTATCTTTATATGAGCAGTTTAAATCTTTAGGTGATTCTATAAAATCATATTACTTCATTCCGATTTTAGACTTTATTTTTCAGCATCCTATATTTACAAGTAAACAACTTATCGAAGAAATCAATGCTAGTAAGCAAACTGTATTTACACTTTTGAATAAAATGGTAGATCAAGATATTTTAATTAGTTCAGATAAAGCTAAAAACAGAACATTTATTTGTCCAAAATTATTAAGTATTATAGATAGTTAAGTCTAATATTTTAATCTTTTTTAGACTATATATTTTTATAGTCCAATATATCTCATTATATTGGACTATATTTTTTAATAGTCCAATATACAGAAAAATATTAGACAAAATAAAAAAGCCCCTATCTAGCTACTACTAGATAGAGGCTTGATGCCTTAGAGACACCGCATATTTATATTATACCATACCTCTAAGGCTTATTTACTATACCATTTTTAGCCTAGGAGGTATTTTTAATGTGGTGTGAAACTGTAACTACCAAAGCTGGTATCACTAAGTATAAATTTCAAGAACGTTATGTAGATCCATATAGCGGTAAAACAAAAAGAATATCTGTTACCTTAAATAGTAATAGTAGGCAAGCATACAAAATCGCACAAGCTGAATTGCAAAATAAAATTGACTTGGCCACTAATACAGATATTGCAAAAGATATGACATTGAATGATGTTGTCTCTGAATATTTAGAATCTAAACGTGCATTTAGAAAATCATCTACACAATATAGTATGGATAATCTTCACAAACAGATTATGAAATGGTTTCCTGCTGATATATTATTGTCTAAGTTATCCCCTTATATTATCCAAAGTACCTTTGATAAATTTGCTTGCCAGTATTCCTACAATTATACAAAACTGGCACTTAGTCTTATTAGACAATCATTAAAGTACGCAAGGCGCATGGAATATATTCGTGATATTTCATTCTTAGACAATATCGAATTACAAAAACCAGTAGCGGATGTAGACCGCATCAAGAAACAGCGCTCTAAATTTCTAACTAAAGATGAACTAAAAGATTTACTATCACAATTAGATACTATCAATCATCATGTATCCCTATTATGTGAGTTTCAATCTTTAACTGGTCTTAGATTTGGTGAAATGGTAGCGTTGCGCACTCAAGACTATGATGTTGAAAATGCAGAAATTGATATAAACGCTACTTTGTCTACTCGTGGTAGTTTTTCAGACCCTGCTATGCGCCTTCCTCCAAAGAATGTTCATTCTATCCGCAAGGTGAAATTGGATGCACGTGCTGTACAAATTATTAATCACTTTATAACCGCTAATCAAGCAAGGCGATTATGGAAATCTAAATTTGCTGACCTAGGCTATATCTTTGTTACGGATGGTGGATTGCCATATGATCTACATTATGTAAATCGTACTATAAAAAAACTTGGTTTCCCAAAACCAGTAAGCACCCATACCTTTAGACATACTCATATTTCTATTCTTGCTGAATCTAATGTTCCTCTAAAAGCTATTATGGAACGAGTTGGCCACAATGAGCCACGTACTACACTTGCTATTTACACACATGTAACAGATGAAATGAAACAGGAAGTAAATGCAGCTATTACAAATATGGGTAAGGTACTTGCAAATAAATAAAAAATGAGCCACCGCATCATGTGCAGTGGCTTTTTTCAATCCTCATATAAAAGGGGCAAATATTTGTTTTTAAAAGGGGCAATAAAGGGGCAAATTGTTGTTACAATGCGTTACAATTTGTTACTCTTTATCTTTTAAATATCCTTGTAAATGCTTTATCTGTTACAGTTTGTTACAATTCGTTACAATCTGTTAAATAGTCAATAAGAATGGTGCGGTTGGAGGGACTTGAACCCTCACGAGCGTACGCTCACCACCCCCTCAAGATGGCGTGTCTGCCATTCCACCACAACCGCATGGAATACAAATGGTGCCTCAGGACAGAATCGAACTGTCGACACACGGATTTTCAGTCCGTTGCTCTACCAACTGAGCTACCGAGGCATGATTTTTTGTAAAAAAAAATGGCGACCCCGATCAGATTTGAACTGACGATCTTCGCCGTGACAGGGCGACATGTTAACCGCTACACCACGGGGCCGCGTATCAACTCTCGTTGACCACTCGTATATATTAACATGAGCCACTAATATAATGCAAGTACTTTTTTCTAATTTTTTGATGAATTTATCCAAAACATATAGAAATAAGAATTATACATCAAAAATCGTATATATTAGCCATTTAAATTCAGTATACTTGAATATACTCCAAATTATACCAAAAATGGAAAAATAAAATTGGCACCTAGAATTCTTTAAAAAAACTAATCGCCAATTAAAATATAGTTATATGAAGTTATTTATTATGGTATCAAAACCATTATTATAGACCTATACATGATTCCATCCAAATTCACGATAGTTTTGTTTCCAATAGGATTCAACAACCATATCACTACGTTTAACCTTATTGAGCATTTTAGAGCGAGCTGTAGTTATAGTATCTTCACTATGCTTCCCGCCAAAGTATGCATATCTAGATTAACACCATGTATAGAATTCCACTTATGTTGATTAATATAGAACATATTTTTAGGATGTTCGCTTGAACTTTTTGTTTTCCATTGATATGTATCTATATAAGTGGAAACCCAACGAGCATTCTTATAATCCCGTGTATATCATATATCAAAACCATCTAATACATGTTTATAGGCATATCGATATCGACACATTCCATTCGGTGTATCCGCCAATGAATTACCTGACATTGTATCATGGAATAAATTGGCTCCAGGTATTATAGTAAGATCATTCCAAAAGAGATACGGCTCTGTCTTTTTTTCTGATAAGCCATGATACACATTGGCACTAATCGTATTTAAACCAGAAACATACTCCATCCCCCCAACACGAGAGAGTTTATCATTAACAGCATAATCATAGAATATATTTCCACCTACATAAGCATGCTCATGCTCACTAAGTCGACGATAACCAACACCAGCACTAGCAACTACACCAAGAGAATCATGTTCGGTGGTTTCACCTTTATCATAATAATGAGGTTGTTGGACTAAAGCACTACCACCTTCACCACCATTCCAATAGGCTCTGGTGCTTATTTTATCCCCGCCATTTCCATCTAAACGTCCTTGTACGAATAACACAGATTTAGACTTATCATCATAACGCTTTACAGGTTGTATGATTTCTATAAAATATTAATTTTTTGTTTAGCACTATGCTCACTAGGATACACTGCAGGCGTAGTTATATGACGAGGATTAACCGCAGTCTTATAGTCACGGTAATCATCTTTTTGACTACCTTTAACCCCAATACCGATATCCGTACGATCCATCCAGCTACTTTGTTCAGTATCCCCAGCTTTTACATCCGTGCTCACTTCTGCAGCCATCGTTCCCACACTTAGACTGCACATAAAAGCACGCAAACCAGAGCTTTTAGTATTAATTTGTCTTTCATTTCTAACTCCTCTCTTACACATTCATCTTAATAATGAATATAAAATGAATATGCTTTATTATACCTATAATCTAAAGCGCTGACAACTATAGAGAAGGAGGAATTTATGTGTTAAAATATATGTATTATATACATCGGAGCAACATTATGAAATCAAAAACATTAACAATAGCAATCATTATTGCCATCATAGCCGTACTGAGTGCTATGTGGTATTTCTTATGGTATATCCCTCATACACCAGTCTATACGTTCCAAACTATCCGAGAAGCCGTAGAAAACAAAGATGCGGACACGGTATTGGAGCACATCGATACAACATCCTTGGTTAAGAACATCGTCACCCGTGAGGGCAACACTTATGTGGATACATCCTCACCATTAGGCAAGGCCGCAGTAGCAGCAACGAAAACATTCGGTCCAGCCCTTCTTGATGATGTAATTCGTAAATATGTAGAGGATCCAGATAGTTTCAAATCACAAAATAGTAGTGATTCAAATACTGAAAGCGAAGATACATCCAATACCTTCTCTATGGTAGACCGCATCCAACGGGGTGAATTATTCAAACAACAACATTTGGAGATAAAAAACATTACCTCTGAAGATGATGGTGATACCGCCACGGTAACCGTAACGATACACAACACAAAAACAAACCAAACAGCTCCCATCCGAGTGCTTATGAAGCACATCGGAGATGGAACTTGGGTTATCTATGATATCCCAGATATCGAAGCACTCTATAAAATCACAAGAAAATAAAGACCTCTTTCGTAGCAAATACGTTTGTAGAGGTAGATGATAGCAAAATTCTCCACCGGCCGGGTCTGTCTACGCCCTTCGGGCTTCGCAGGGCCAAAGTCGAATTTTGCTATCATCTACCTCTTTTCCGTATCAGCTTACCAAAAGAGGTCTTTTTTTCTTATCGATTTTTAGGTACTATCGCACAGGTTACGGTAACCTGAGATATCAAACGATAGCTTTCATCATACATATCAAAGCGCCAAACATGAGATGTTTTCCCTTGTAAGAGTAGCTGTCCTTTAGCAATCAAATCGCCGTCTGCCGTCATAGGGCGCATATGATTTGCAGTTACCGATTGTCCTACAGCAAATTGATCATCTCGAATCAGTTGATTACTGAGCATACCCGATAGAATTTCGCCAAAGGCCAAGGTAGCTCCGCCATTGAGATATCCTTGTGGTTGCGCATGATAACTAGTTAAATGCATCACCCCTTGCCCACTGGCAGGTCCGGTTAGCTCTACACAATCAATTTGTAATGCGTCTATCATTGTCATAGTGTTCGTTTCTCCAATGTATATTCTTCAATACGATTATCCAATACATCAACGCCAAGACCAGCACCATTAGGCACCTGCATGGACCCATCGGTAAATAAAATTGCTGGATTGATAAGGTCATGTTCAAAATAGCGACTAGAATCAGATAAATCCCCTGCCATATATGTATCACCTAGAGCTGCCAGTTGAACATGTAATATCTTTGAAATTCCCGATTCAACCATGCTACCAATCCAGTAGGGAATACCTGCTTCACGGCATCGTAAAATAGCGGCACGCGTCTGTATGAGTCCACCCAGACGACCTACTTTTACATTGAGCACATCAATTGATCTATGCTCGATTGCATAAGATAAATCATCATAGGACAAAATTGACTCATCTAGACAAATAGGACTTGTAATCGGCCAATTAAGCAACGAGTCCTTCCACGCTTTATAGGCAATCAAATTCGTCATACTAAAGGGTTCCTCTATACAGAGCAAATGCAAATCATTATAGGCAGCCACCATATCTAATTGGTCATAAGTATAACTTTGGTTAGCATCAACAGCTAAGGCTAATTCTGGATAGGCTTCACGTACAAGTCGTGTCCGTTCATAACCATCACGAGGCGATACTTTGAGTTTAATTCGTTTACAACCATTGGATACATGCTGTTCCACAATGCCCAATAGTTCATTCATGGGCACGTCGCCAATGACGATGCCATTTGAAATGGTAGGTTCCAAAGACTGACCCATAATATACGACACAGAGTTTACGCCTTTTCGGTTGCAGTCCAAATTAATTAATGCATTTTCAAGGCCTGCTATCGTCATTGGCATATTGTCGCGCTTTAACCAAAATTGCAACTGCCGAATATAAGCCATCAATGGTTTTGGCCGCATCAAGCGTAACTCTAGAATATAAGTATCCACCAATTGTTTCCATGCGGAATCAACGGTTTCCGCCGTATAAAAAGGGTCTGTGAAAGCCACACATTCTCCATATCCAACATAGCCTTGTTGATCCTCGATACGAACGATGATACTTTCACGAACACGAACAGTACCCTTAGCCGTTTTAAATTCAAACTTTAACGGCAAAGCCACACGATACGTCGTTATAGATTTAAAGTTCAATACATCATTCATGAGAACCTCCATTTGACGCAGTCATATCGAGATGGGAGGCCAACGACTTACGCATAATCTTACCTGTCCCATTACGTGGCAATGCATCCATAATTGTAATGTATTTAGGCACCTTGTATTTGGCTAGTTTACTAGAAATATAGTCTCGCACGATCATTTTCAAATCGGCACCTAATGTATCTATATCATCAAAAGCAACAAATAGTGCGGGCACCTGCCCCCATTTCGTATCGCCTACAGGAATAACCGCACATTCCTTCACGCCTTGCATAGTATACACAGTATCCTCAATTTCCCTCGGATAGATATTCTCGCCTCCAGAAATAATCAAATCTGTACGGCGATTTAAGATGTATAAAAACCCATCTTCATCTACATACCCCATATCATCGGTATTAAAATCGCCATGAATCGGCTCGCGATTGATATAACCACTCATAACCATGGGCCCATTCAAATGGATTTCCCCGACCCCATCGACATCAGGATTTACGATATGTACGGTCATCCTCGGCAAGGGTTTACCTACCGAATCAAGTTTATTTAGATTTGATAATACAGGCATCGTCACGCTTTGACTAAAGGTTTCTGTCATGCCATATGTTTTATAAATCGGAAGTTGTTTCGCCACACATGCATCAACTAGAGGGCGCGGTATAAATTCACCGCCCAATAAGATAAGACGCAATTGATGGTGAGTAATGCGCGGTTCTAAATTTTTTAAGATGGTAGGCACCAGAGACATCATATTAATGCGCCCATCATGAATATATTGCAGTACTTGTTCTTCGTCGTAGGATTCCATAATGGTCATAGCTGTACCATTGTACAAAGACCGCATCAAGATGGATAATCCACTTACATGAAACAACGGTAATACCATAAGCCAATTATCCTGTTCAGACCTACCTAGCACCTCTTGTGATGCTTGTACATGAGCATTAATTTGGCCCCAACGAAGTGGCACTGATTTAAACTGCCCTGTTGTAGCACTAGTATTCATGATAGCAGCTATGTCATGCTCAGCAAAGGTCCAATCAAAGGTATCCTCTGCTATATCATGCAGCATAGCTTCCACGGATTCAAACTCAATGGCTATTACGGATGCTGGGACTTGTGTCCGTCGCTTAGCACTGTGTAACACAGTTGTAATATGCAGCTGGCATAACTGATTTTCTATTTCACGCGCTGTAAGATGAACATTTAATAAGAGTACCTCCTTACGGACTAGCATGGCTGCTAAGAGATAAACAGCCATTGTTACGGAGTTATCCGACACTATAGCGATACGTGTATCTGACAGTGTTTGTAATCGCGTCGCCACGTTCACAACAGCACTATATATATCCTGATAGGTGTAATTATTCATACATATACGATTCGGATAGTACTGTTTTCCAGATCGTAACCATTCCATCATCTCACCTCTTAGCTAGCCATAATACTATAAAACATATACGTATAAGAAAGGCGCCTCATATAGAGGCGCACTGCTTATTATGTAAAGGGTTCAGGTCCATACATAAGGACTGATAACCATATTCCGATTAAGGGAATTTAGGGAATTGTTTGAAGTCTGGTTTGCGTTTTTCTTTGAACGCATCACGGCCTTCTTTAGCTTCATCTGTTGTATAGTACATCAATGTTGCATCGCCTGCAAATTGTTGTAAACCTGCAAGACCATCAGTATCTGCGTTGAAGGATGCTTTTAACATGCGCAATGCCATTGGGGACAATGCCAAAATTTCATTACACCATTGAACCGTTTCTTCTTCCAATTTGTCGAATGGTACCACGCAGTTAACCATACCCATTTCATAAGCTTGCGCAGCCGTGTATTGACGGCAAAGGAACCATACTTCACGAGCGCGTTTGTGACCAATCATGCGTGCTAAGTAGCCAGCACCATAACCAGCATCGAAGGAACCTACACGAGGACCTGTTTGACCGAATTTTGCATTTTCAGAAGCGATGGTAAGATCGCATACGATGTGCAATACATGTCCACCACCGATGGCAAAACCATTTACCATAGCGATAACAGGTTTTGGAATGATGCGGATTAAATGTTGCAAGTCAAGTACGTTAAGACGAGGAATATTGTCATCGCCTACATAACCACCATTGCCGCGCACACGTTGGTCACCGCCAGAGCAGAATGCCTCTTTATCTTCACCTTGGCCGTGGTTAGCACCAGTCAAGATAATAACGCCGATTTCTGCATCGTCGCGAGCAATTGTAAATGCATCAATAAGCTCAATTACGGTTTTAGGGCGAAATGCATTACGCACCTCTGGGCGATTAATCGTGATTTTTGCAATACCATTATAGGTTTCGTAAATTACATCTTCATAATTACGATCCAATACTTTCCAATCAAATTTGCTCATGGATGTTACCTTTCCTTATATAAAAAATCTGCTAAGGCCGTCATAAACGGGCCCGGCTTTTCTAAATGTACATTATGTCCCGCCCCATTGACGATGACATATTCACAGTTTGGTACATTACTAAACAGTTCTTCTCCTATTGTAGTATATTTTGTATCTAGTGCGCCACTAATATATAAAGATGGCATGGATAATTCTTGTAATCGATGACCCATATAGGGCATAACGCCTTGTCCTGAACCTCGCAATGTAGCCGCTAATGCATAAGGACTATTTTGGGCCCGACGTTGAAACAACTTATCTTGTACAACTGGTGAAAGCTGATGTTGACTTTCAAAAATAGAAATGTCAGCCCATTTAGCAGCAAACCACTCTCCATCATTATCTTCTATAGCTAGTGCTAATTGTTCATCAGCAGCTTTACGCGCTTGTCGCTCTACCTCTGATTCAATCCCAAATGAACCACTTTCTAAGATGAGGTTTTCAATTTCAGAACTATACTCAAAAGCATATAGTAAAGCTAATCGTGCCCCCATGGAGTATCCCATGAGAGAATAGCTTTCACCAGCCACGGCAGAAATCACCGTATGCAAATCGTTGAGCATAGTAGGAATAGAAAAAGCAGTCTCATCCTCTGGAATATCCGAATCTCCATGTCCAATCGTATCGATACGGATAAATTGATAGCCTGGCACAACGATGCCATCCCAGGTATAACCAGACTCAGAAAAACCATGTAAACACACAAGAGGTTTACCAGCGCCAGCTAGCGTCACCCCATATCGATACTCACCAAGATCGACATACATGCGAAGTGCGGGATTGTATAGGGAGTTATCTATAATACTGCAAGCATATTGGCTCATAGTCGGTCCTCCTTATTTGTAGGAATCGTCGTATATAACGCATGTAATTCCCGACTTCGTTCTTTAGATGTGGGGATTTCAATGACGTGAACACCTGCTGTTCCTACATAGTTTTGTAACGCATTTTTCAATTCATTATTGCTTGCCACACGCACAAAGTCGATACCATATAGGGTCGCAAGGCCACTATAGTCTAGGCCTTGTGCGGTACTAAATAAGTAATCAAAATGCGGCGTTCCCTTTTGCGGCAAATATTCAAAAATGCCACCCCCATCATTATTGTGAACAATGATGGTTACATTTAAGGGATGCGTCTTCGCCACGGCGAGGCCATTCAAATCGTGAAAGAAGGTCAAGTCCCCCGTAAGTAATACGGTAGGCATGCCATTTGTAGCGATGCCAAGGGCGGTAGAAACAGTACCATCGATACCATTAACGCCACGGTTACCATAAATAATAGCACTCTGACGATTGTCTGACCAGAAATAATCCATATCTCGAATACTCATACTATTGGCAACCACAAGTTGGCTATTCTTCGGCAACAATTCTTGTAAGAGATGAATCGTATATCCTTCAAATAACTCTGGTTCCCTAGCTACTGTATCGAGTTGTTTACGGCCTACACCGTCTGCATCAATCCACGTAGCCAAATAGCCATTATCAGCTGTATCGAGTTCCTCATCAGCGACTTCTGCATGGACCTCATTTGCCATTACATGAAGATCAGGAATCTGTATTTTCAGTGCATCAACCAAACCTTGTGGCGTCGATTGTACAAAGAGTGTCGTGTTTCCTGCAGGGTTCGTATAGTCCATTGTAGGGCTAACAGATATGATTAGTGTATGTTGCATTGATGCTACCCACTGCTGAACGCGTTTAGATACGACCATCTGACCAATCTGTAAAATGCAATCTGGTCGCAATGTATCTCGATACACCGCTTGTGAAAGCAATGCATCATAAGATGTAATGACTCGTTCATCATAAACACGACGCATATTGGACAATGGATCACCTAATATTGGCGCATGGAATATATTAGATAGACCAAGAATGGCATCGGCATCCTCAAGATTCGTACTTGGCCCTGCTAAGATAAGCACTTTTTTATTCGCAAGGAGGTCATAGATAGTACATGCATCACCTGGCTGAATAGCAGCCGGAACAACAGAAAATGGGTGCCTGCCACATTCAAAATATTTCCTATCTAACTCCGGTACCAATGGCTCAAAGAGCGGTACATTAATATGCACCGGTCCCCTTTTCACATCCATAGACTTCATATAAGCCTTCCGAGCTACAAGGCGTGGATATGTATAGTAATGGTCCTGTTGTGGTACAGCTAATTCTTCGTAATAATTAACGGCTGTTCCGAATAGTTTTTGTTGATCTACCGTTTGTGGAGCCCCTACATGTTGCAATGTGTGGGGCCTATCTGCGGATAAAATAATCAAGGATACACCGCTATATTGTGCTTCTAGTACAGCCGGCATATAATGTGCTACCGCTGAGCCCGACGTGCACACGAGAATTACAGGCTTTCTATGGGCCTTTGCGATTCCTAAGGCCATAAATCCTGCGGACCTTTCGTCAATATTCATATAGGTTTCAAAAGCACCGTGTTCCCTAAATAGCATAGCCATCGTTGTAGAGCGCGAACCAGGGCTAAACACGGCATATGTGATGCCTAATTGGGCGAATTCATCCACCAAGGCGGCGATATATTCATTCATGTAATTTCTCCGTCATATAGATGAGGATATATTCCTCATCATATTTTTTCGCACTAAATCTTTACCATTTACAATGCATCTAGAATAGTACGCATTTTATTATTAGTCTCTATATATTCTTCATCCGCATCAGAATCAGCTACAACACCACATCCTACATAGGCATAGAGAATATTATCCATAATCAAGGCAGAACGAATGGCAACGACAACAATGCCATCCCCTATATCCTTCATAAAACCAAATGGTGCAGCGTACATACCGCGCTCATGAGCTTCGTATGTTTCTAAGAGAGCCATCGCCTTCTCTCGTGGTTCACCACCAAGAGCCGGTGTTGGATGTAGTAATTTTGCCCATTCTACGAGAGATTTTGTGCTATCTTTTGCAGTAATAATGGTACGTAAATGATAGAGATGAGCTAGCTCCATAATGCCAGTTTCCCCCACCGTAACGTCTGGAGTGATTTGCTTCATCGTGTTCACGATACGGTCACGGACGATATTATGTTCAAAGAGATTTTTCTTATCACTTAGCAACTGTTCCTTAGTCCACGCATTAGGGCCATCCTTTGGTGCGGTTCCAGCTAGTGCATAACTAAGGATTTCATTACCACGATGACGCACCAAAATTTCTGGAGAAGCTCCTACAAAGGTACGCCCATCCTTTTCATAACCAAAGATAAAACAGTTCGGATTCTTTTCAACCAAATTGGCCAAGATACTCGCCACATTAAACGGTGTATCACTTGTGAATTGCACCTCACGGGATGCGACCACCTTTGTCATCTCCCCATGACTAATGCCATCCGAAATAGCATTCATCAAATTATCCCAATCAGATTTATCATCACTAATTTCTCGGAAATTATGACGAACATGAGGCACTTCTATATCTTCTATGCTAACGCTTTCACCAGCATGCAAATAAAAGGATTCCCCATTTTCTACGATGTAGTAATGGGTGAACGCAATCATTTCATGCCCCATTCCCGACCACTTAGGATCCTTTGATGCGTCAAAAAAAGTATCCCCATAAAATACGTACGCATAATTATGGCGGTCCTCATCATCTTTAACTGTAGCTAGACGTTTAGCGCCTACAACAATACGATCACTTTGCCGGTCCACCCAAAAAACGCGTTCCTCATTGGGGAAATTAAGCCAAAAGGCTATAGGACTATTCAGTTGTAACGGTTCTTTATTATAAATCATAATGGTATATCGCTATTACAAAGAAAACAGACTCTATTACATCACCGAATGACATCTACATTGGTGTTTCTATATATATCGATATTATTATATCACGGGTACCTGCTAAATTATAGACAATAAAAATCCCCTACACCATATGCATACGCATATAGTATAGGGGATTATGTATTATTTGAAAGCTTTTGCACCAATATCCTTACGATATTGCATACCCTTAAAGGTAATATGATCCACACGCTCATAGGCACGATTCAAAGCAGTTTGTAGGTCCTTACCAAGTCCTACAACGCCAAGAACACGACCACCATTCGTGACATAATGGTCACCTTCTAACTTCGTACCAGAATGGAAAATGATGGATGTATCATATTGTACAAGTTCACCTAAGATGACATCGCCTTTAGACGAGGTTTCTGGATAGCCTTTTGAAGCGAGAATGACACAGGCAGCAGAAGAGTCTTTCCATTTCACCATATTAGGTTGTAATGTACTTGTAGCACAGGCCATCATAATTTGGCCCAAATCGCCTTCCAACAATGGTAATACCACTTGTGTTTCTGGGTCCCCAAAGCGAGCATTAAATTCTACCACCTTCGGACCTTCATTGGTAATCATAAGGCCTGCATAAAGACAGCCCACATATGGCATACCTTCCTTTGCCATGGCTGCTACCATAGGTTCTAAAATGGTCTTCATGGCTTCATCCCGCAATGCATCAGTTAGCACAGGTGCTGGTGCATAGGTTCCCATACCGCCTGTATTAGGACCCTTATCACCATCAAAGATACGTTTATGATCTTGAGACGCAATCATAGGAACTACTGTTTTACCATCCACAAAGGCAAGAAGGCTCACTTCTTCACCTGCCATGAATTCCTCAATAACAACGGTACTACCAGCCTCGCCAAAGCGATTACCACTTAGCATGTCATCAACGGCTGCATTAGCTTCGTCAATAGTCATAGCTACAACAACACCCTTACCGGCTGCTAAACCATCTGCTTTTACTACAATAGGTGCTCTGGTTTTGGCGATGAATTGTTTTGCTTCATCTGCATTGGAGAATACACCGTAAGCAGCTGTAGGGATATTATATTTTTTCATAAGATCTTTAGCAAAGACCTTAGAACCTTCCAATTGAGCAGCCGCCTTGGAAGGCCCAAACACGGGGATTCCTGTTTCATGCAACGCATCTGCAAGACCTGCCACAAGAGGCGCTTCAGGGCCTACAACAACAAGGTCCACCTTATTATCTTTCAAAAAACGGATAAGATGATCCGTATGACACCAATCAATGCCTACTAGTTCAGCACAATTTTTCATAGCCGCACTACCTGGAACGGCGTATACCTTTTCTACACTCGGACTGATCGATAAACGCCACGCAATAGCGTGTTCGCGTCCGCCATTACCGATTACGCAAACCTTCATAGTTACCTCTAATGTTTAAAATGACGAATGCCTGTAAATACCATCGCAATACCTGCTTCATCAGCAGCCTTAATGGATTCTTCATCACGGATAGAACCACCTGGTTGGATAATAGCAGCTATCCCATGTTTCGCCGCTGTTTCTACGGTATCGCCAAATGGGAAGAACGCATCAGATGCAAGAACGGCCCCTTTTGCAGCCTCTCCAGCTTGTTCAAGGGCAATTTTAGCGGAACCAACGCGGTTCATTTGACCAGCACCAACACCTAGTGTTCGTTTCTCATTAGAAATTAAGATAGCATTAGATTTTACGTGTTTTACAAGCTTCCATGCAAATTCAAGCGCTTTCCATTGTGTTTCTGTAGGTTGTGCCTTTGTAACAACCTTATAATTAGCACGGTCTTCTACGATGTCATCTTCTGTTTGTACGAGCATACCGCCAGACACCTTTTTTACAGTTACTTGGCCGGATTCAGGCTTAGATAACTCGATAAGGCGAATATTTTTCTTTGCTTCCAAGATATTTAAAGCTTCCTTTGTGAAAGCTGGCGCCATGATGACTTCTAAGAAAATTTTGCTCATTTCTTCTGCCGTAGCCCCATCAACTTCGCGATTTAACGCAACAATACCGCCAAAAGCAGATACGGAATCTGCTTCATAGGCATTGACATACGCATCATGCAATGTGAATGCCGTTGCAGCACCACATGGATTAGTATGTTTAATAATGCATGCCGCAGGATCAGTAAATTCCCATACCATATTCCACGCAGCTTCCATATCGACGATATTGTTATAGGATAACTCCTTACCGTGTAGTTGTTTTAATGTCCCCATGCCGTGAGCCTTGCCAATTTCTTTATAAAAAGCTGCCTTTTGATAAGGGTTTTCGCCATACCGAAGGTCCATAACCTTTTCATAAGCACTTAAATATTCAGAAGGTGTAGGGCCTTCTCCAATTACACCACTCATATAATTAGCAATAGCCGTATCATAAGCGGCTGTATGAGCAAAGGCTTCTTTAGCAAGTTCAAAACGATAGTCTTGCGTCAATGCACCATTTGTTCTAAGCATTTCTAAAATTTCATCATAGTGATCAGGGTTAACTACTATGCCTACATACGCATTATTTTTAGCCGCAGAGCGCACCATAGTTGGGCCCCCAATATCGATATTTTCAATAGCATCTTCTAATGCAACATTTGGTTTTGCAATCGTTTCACGGAAAGGATATAAATTTACTACCACTAAATCAATTGGCAAAATACCATGTTCTTCCATAGCGGCTTGATGCTCTGCATTATCACGAATTGCTAATATGCCACCATGTACCTTTGGATGTAACGTCTTTACACGACCATCCATCATTTCAGGAAAACCAGTAAGAGATTCTACAGCCTTTGCAGGAACGCCTGCATCAGTAATAGCTTTCAACGTGCCACCTGTAGAATAGATGGTTACCCCTAACTCTACAAGACCTTTGGCAAAGTCGACAATACCTGTTTTATCAGAAACACTAAGTAATGCGTTTTGAATCATCGTTCCTCCTAAATATAATGTACAATGCGTCCTTCTATACGTAATGTATCTTCACAGAACAAGCGAAGTGCTTCACGATAGGTCGCATGTTCTACGGGCAATAATCGTTCGGACAAAGTATCCTCTGTATCATCAGGGTATACAGGAACTGTATTTTGCATGATGATAGGACCTGTATCCATACCGGCATCTACAAAATGAACGGTACAACCAGTTACTTTTACGCCCGCATCAATAGCCTGTTGATGGCCATGAAGCCCTGGAAAGGATGGCAATAGAGCAGGATGAATATTTAAAATCTTATGCTCATAGCGAGCAATAAGGCCGGCCCCTACAATACGCATGTAGCCGGCCAATACAATTCCATCGACACAATACGGCTCAAGAGCATCCAATTGAGCTTGTTCAAAGTCTTGCTTTGAATCAAACTGACTACGTTCAATGGCAATGAGTGGAATACCCCAGCCTTTAGAGCGTTCTACAATACCAGCATCTGCATGGTCTGTAATAATAACGACAAACTCGCCATTAATAAGGCCCTCTTGCATCGCCTTGTACAAAGCTTCGCCATTTGAGCCTCTACCACTGGCAAATAGAGCAAGACGCTTTTTAGATACGGAATTAGTCATTAAATACCGCCCCTTTTACGACAACAGGACCTTCGCCTGCAACGATACGACCAATTTCATTTACAGCTTCATTTCGGCTTTCAAGATTAGCTTTTACAGTATCTACGTCATCGGCATCGACGATGAGAATCATACCGATACCCATGTTAAACGTACGGTACATTTCATGCCAATCCACATTGCCCCATTCTTGCAATTTTGTAAACACAGGAAGGCGTGGCCATGTATCACAATCTATCTCAGCGGTTACGCCATTTGGTAGTACACGTGGAATGTTTTCATAGAAACCACCGCCTGTGATATGAACCATACCTTTGATATAATTTTCTTTAATCAACGGCAATACAGCTTTAGGATACAAGCGTGTTGGTGTTAATAGTTCTTCGCCAAGGGTTTTACCGAATTCTGGAATTTCTTGATCTATGGAGAAACCCTTATGGTCGAAAACGATTTTACGAACCAAGGAGAACCCATTGGAATGAACACCGGAGGATGGCAAACCAAGAATAACGTCACCAACTTTAATATGTTCACCTGTAATTAGTTTAGGGCGATCTACAATACCTACGGCAAAACCTGCCACATCATAGTCACCTTCACCATAGAAACCAGCCATCTCAGCTGTTTCCCCGCCAAGAAGAGCACAACCTGATTCTTCACAAGCATTAGCGACACCGCGTACGATATCAGCGACTTGTACCGGATCAAGTTTACCAACGGCTACATAGTCTAAAAAGAATAAAGGTGTTGCCCCTTGCACAAGAATATCATTTACACTCATAGCAACACAGTCTTGGCCAATCGTATCATGTTTATCCATCATGATAGCGAGGCGCAATTTTGTGCCAACCCCGTCTGTGCCAGATACAAGCATTGGTTCTTCCATGGAATGACCTGCTAAGGAGTAAAGGCCACCAAAGCCGCCTAAATCACCTACAACACCTGCTGTGTATGTTCTTTTTACGGATTCTTTCATCAACTCTACGGCTTTATTACCGGCATCGATATCTACACCTGCATCACGATAGGTTAATCCTGTTTTATTCGAGCACATATTTGACCCCTTCCTCTTGTTCTGTAGGCACATCTACCCTGTAATCACCATTGAAACAAGCGAAACATAAATCCGCTTCTGGCACGCCGCTAACAGCGCGGCACAAGCCTTCTTTTGATAGATAATGCAATTTATCTGCCTTAATATAATCTCTAATTTCTTCAATTGTATGTGTGGCCGCAATCAATTCTTTACGAACCGATGTATCAATACCATAGTGACAAGAATATTCGATAGCCGGCGAGCTAACGCACATATAGATTTCCTTAGCGCCTGCCTCTTTTAACATCTTAACGATAAGGCCGCTTGTGGTACCACGCACGATAGAATCATCGATTAATACAATGCGTTTACCACCTACAACCTCTGGCATAGCATTTAGCTTCATGCGCACAGCTAATTCTCGTTCTTCTTGATTAGGTTTGATAAATGTACGTCCACTGTATCGATTTTTAATCAACCCTTCTGCGAATGGAATGCCCGATGCACGAGCATATCCAAGAGCAGCCGTCGTGCCAGAGTCTGGAATAGACATGACGATATCTGCATCATATTTAGTTTCATTATATAGTTCACGTCCCATATTGAGTCGTGTTTCATATACAGATTGGCCATCGATTTTACTATCGGAGCGTGCAAAGTAAATATATTCAAAGACACAAAGTTTTTTATCAATTTTTTGAGGTTCTGCATAGATTGTGCTGCGCACACCACGATCATCGATAATAACCATCTCACCTGGGTCAATATCGCGGATAAATTCAGCCTTTATAGCATCAAAAGCACAGCTTTCACTAGATAAAACATAACCGTGTTCAGTCTTACCTAAGCAAAGCGGTCTAAAGCCTTGAGGATCGCGAACCCCAACGAGAGAGTCATTAGTTGTAATAACCAAGGAAAAGGCCCCTTCGATTTGACGTGCCGCATCAGCAATGCGTTCCTCTTGCGTATCAGCCTTAGAACGAGCAATTAAGTTAACGATAACCTCTGAATCCATAGTTGTTTGAAAAATGGAACCATCTGCTTCAAGTTGACGACGGATGCCTAGAGCATTCGTCAAATTGCCATTATGGGCTACTGCAATTTGGCCACCTTGATAATGGATTACGAGAGGTTGAATATTACGTGGGTTATTAGAACCGGTTGTAGAATACCGAACATGACCAGTCCCCATATGGCTTTTTAATGTTGGTAATTCCTTGATCGCCTCAGTCAATAAACCCATACCTTTTTTTAGAGCCACTTCATTACCATCGGTAATAGCGATACCTGCACTTTCTTGACCGCGGTGTTGAAGGGCAAACAATCCCCAGTATACATATCGTGCAACGTCAACAGTGCGGTCAAACACACCAAAGACGCCACATTCTTCATGCCATTTGTCAAAAATTGGATCGTAGTTCATCAATAACCCCCAGGTTATGCACGTTCGCCCGTTAAGCGGAATAGCATTTCTTTATAAGCTTCTTCGATATTGCCAAGGTCGCGACGGAAACGGTCTTTGTCGAGTTTTTCACCTGTTGTTGCATCCCAGAAACGACATGTATCAGGAGAAATTTCGTCACCAAGCACTACTTCTCCATTATGTGTACCAAATTCAAGTTTAAAATCGACTAATGTTACATTCTTAGTAGCCAAGAAGTTTTTAAGGATATCGTTAACCTTCATAGTAATTTCGGAAATTCTATCCAATTGTTCTTGCGTAGCCCAGCCAAGAGCTGTGATTTGGGATTCGTTGGCAAATGGATCGCCAAGTTCATCATTTTTGTAGCAGAATTCAAGAATTGGATGTTTAAGAGGCGTACCTTCTTCAATGCCAAAACGTTTAGCCATAGAACCAGCAGCAATATTACGAACGATAACTTCTAGAGGAACAATGTTCAACGTCAATACTGTTTGGTTACGGTCATCTTCACGACGAACGAAATGTGTTGGAACGCCTTCTTTTTTCAATAATTCAAAGAAGAATGAGGAAATTTTATTATTCAATACGCCTTTACCAAGGATAGTATCATGTTTTTCACCATTAAATGCAGTGGCATCATCTTTGTAGTGAACAATATATGTTTCCTTGTCATCTGTTTGATACACTTGTTTTGCTTTGCCTTCGTATAAAAGTGTTAATTTTTCCAAATCGATATTAGCCATGATAGTAATCCTCCTATGTAATAATTATTTATTTAATTCTGCTTGTAATGCAGCATTATCTGCTAAAACCTTGTCAGCCATATCTTTGCGATAGGCAATATATTTTTCTTTTAGTTCCTTGTTGAAAGTAGCACCGATTTGTACTGCAAATAATGCAGCATTTTTTGCACCATCTACGGCCATTGTTGCTACTGGCATACCAGACGGCATTTGTACGATTGCCAAGAGGGAATCAATGCCCTTTAATGCTGTCGCATTAAGAGGAATACCAATAACCGGTACGGTTGTAAAACTTGCCACCACTCCAGGTAGATGGGCTGCAGCGCCTGCACCTGCGATAAAAGCGATAGCCTCTTCTGCTTCAAGGCGTTCCACAAAAGACTTAACAGCCTCTGGTGTACGATGCGCAGAAGCGATCACCATTTCATAAGGAATATTGAATTCATCTAATATAGCAGATGCTTTTTTCATCGTGTCTAGGTCAGATTTACTGCCCATGATAATGCCAACCTTCATTGTTCCTCCTTAATAAAAAAACTCGACCTAAAAAGGCCGAGTTTACGCACTAATAGCGTTAGCAGAAATAGTCATAATAGTAACGGATGTTAGGTTCATATGTCTCTTCATGATAACGCCTCCTTATCTGTATCTAAATTGTATCAGACCAATTTGTATCGGTCAATTATTTTTCGAATAATAATTATATTAGTTTTTATAATCGTTCATTGTATTCCGAACTATATAATAATTATATTAAAAATTACACAGTATAATACGAATAATAATTATTATGTACGAATGTACATTGATAATAAAAAAGACTTCCACACATAGGTATGGAAGTCCCTTGTATTCTATTCCCTATTCACACGATATACTATCTTATAAGGAATATCATATTTTATTGTACATTGCTTTCAAAAGCAGCTTTTAAATCGCCAACGGCCTCAGGAATATAATCCACAATCGACGTCATTAAAGCATACATCAACTCTGGTATAAACTCATCATTAGCACACATGTAGACGCAATCTAAATACAATGTAGAATCTTGTTCATCAATATAGAATTTATAGTTTTTATACATTGCATTCTCACGATTGATCAATGCATTAATAGCCGCCATATTCTGCGCTGTTACCTTTTCAGGGCCAAGCACTAAACGGATAACACTGTAAATACTATTATCTAAGATCACGAACATCGGCATATCCCAAAGTGGTGATTTAATATAGGATCGATATACGACTGTACCGTCTTCATCATCAAAATCTTTGCGCTCAAAAGCCGTTACTTCTTCTGCCTTCATAAATTTATCAAAGGCTAATGCTTTAGGATTCATACTAACCTCTTATTTTGCTTGTCCTACAATTTTCAAAATTTCTGGATGAACTTCATCTAAGTGCGGTTTAATAACCTCTAACATAAGATTAACCAATACTGCTGGTTCAAATGTTTCAGCTGTAGATGGCACAGAAATATCAGTGTAAATATTGCTGTCCTCATCATTTACATAATATTTTGTTACTTTAAATTGTTGGTTAAGCTCATTCAATTTAGGCAATACTTTTTTAATGGCTGCATCTGTAATGCTCGTTGTTGTAACTGCAACACGAATATAGGAGAATACAGAATCATCCAACACGATAAAAACAGGTAAAGAATTACCATGAATTTCTAAACGACCATGATATACAACCGTATTGTATTCATCGCCTTCAATAACATCCTTTGTAAACCATTTATTGCCAGATTTTTCAATGTCCGCTACTAGTACATCAAATTTCTCAGCTTTTACGTTCATTATTTCTACCTCTCTCCGCAAAAAACTATAGGACTAGTCCTCTATAAAAACACATTTATTATCTTTAAATTCTTTGATGCGCACTAAGGATTCAACACGGAAACCAGCATTTTCTAAGCGTTCACGACCTGGTTGGAAAGACTTTTCAATAGCAATTGCCATACCAACCACTTCATCGCCTGCATCTTTTACAAGTTTAGCAAGCCCCATAGCTGCTTCACCAGAGGCCAAAAAGTCATCAATAATTAAAACTTTTTCGCCTGCTGGCAAGAATTTTTTAGAAATTGTAATGTCATAATTTTCTTCTTTTGTATAAGAATATACAACAGAATGATATACATCATCGACCATAAGAATAGATTTTTTCTTACGAGCAAATACTAACGGCACGTCTAGTTCAAGAGCAGCCATCAATGCCAAGGCAATACCAGATGCTTCAATGGTAACAATGCGTTGAACACCAGCATCACGATAGCGGTCAGCAATTTCTTTACCAATAGCTTTAAATAAATGTGGATCAATTTGGTGATTCAAAAAACCATCAACTTTTAATACACGATTGTTTAAGACAATACCTTCTTCACGAATGCGTTGTTTTAATAATTCCATTTCGTTTTACCTCCGCATAACTATCTTTAAATTTTAACGTAAATCAACGCTTAGGGTCAACAAAAAAACACACTTTATTGAAAAAAAGAATAAAGTGTGTTTGTAATTCATATTTATAAAACTTTGTCCCGTTTATCTTCACGATTAGTCAATAAATTGGTAAATCTAGCAGCGCCTTCAGATTGTGGAACGAGACGTGACCGAACAAGTACGATATCTCGCGTTGGCACCGGAATATCTGTATCAATTTTTACGACAGTACCTTCTTGCATTTTTTCTTGTACCACATTACTTGGCAACATAGAGATTCCCATGTTAATTTCTACAAGGTCGAGGAGAACGTCTACACTACTCAATTCAAAACGCGGTTTACTACAAGCGCCATGCGTTACTTCATCAAAGAAGGTACGACTAGCTGTTCCCTTTTGTAGTAACAACATAGGCTCACTGAGCAAGCGGCCTTGATCAAAGAATCCTGCCCCTTTATATTCATGACCGCCCACAAAGATATCTTGGATGCTCGCCAAGGTAGTAACTTCTAACTGTGTATTGCTACGTAAACCTTCATAGTCATTGACCACAGCTAACTGTACTTCTTTATTAATGACCATTTCCACACAATCTGGGGACGGTCTGTTTATGATATGCAATCCAATTTGATTTTCTTGCAATTGCCATTTATGAAAGTAGGGCAACAAAAAATGACGACATAGCGTATCTGTAGCAGCAACATTCAAGCTTTCGTAAGCTTGATTCACCCGTTCTTGTAATTGGGTAATCCCATTATCTAGTATGGAAAATGCTTTGGCTACTGTATCGAATAATTCCTTGCCTTCTGGCGTAAATGCTACCGATTTGGTAGTGCGCACAAATAAAGGCATTTTTAATTCACCTTCTAATTGTTTGATACTTTGACTAATTGCGGACTGCGAAACACCTAACTCTTTTGCAGCGCGAGAAAATGACAAATACAACCCAACTCCTAAAAATGATCTATATAGATCTGCTGATACTGCCATTTTATCCTCCTCTGTTATATACTAATAGTATAGTAATACATTATTAATATTCTACTTTTTACGCAAAACAAGATACTATTGTTACAGTTTATGAAATTTTGGTCTTATGACCTTCATGAAAACTTCATATTTATAAGTAGCATTAATTTTTATATAAGTAAGATTATCTTTACTTATAAGTCTAGACCGACTATACTTATCTTGTCAACACCAGAACTCATTTATTCTGCATATTACAGGAGGCTATATGGCTATTCAACGACTATTTGTAAGAAAACGTGATGCTTTCGCTAATGAAGCAGCACATGTATTAGCTACATTACAGCAAGAATTACATGTACCAGCTACAGCCGTACAAATCTATGAACGTTATGATGTAGAAAATCTTAGCGATGACGCATTACAAAAAGCTAAACATTTGATTTTTTCTGAACCACCTGTTGATTTAGTAGCAGAAACATTAGATATTCCAGCAAATGCATTTGTCTTTGCTATCGAATATGTACCAGGACAATACGATCAACGTGCAGACAGTGCAGAACAATGTATTTCTATGCTCACACTTACAACAGGTCATACCGTTCGTTGTGCAAGAGTATTTGTCATAGAAGGTACTTTTACAGACGAAGAAAAAGAATCAATCAAACAATATTACATCAATCCTGTTGATTCTAGAGAAGCAAGTCTAGAGTTACCTGATACCTTGGCACTTAAACTAGAAGAGCCAGAAGATGTAGCTATCATCGACGGTTTTACAGAAATGTCAGACGATGTACTACAAGATATGATTAGCGAATATGGACTCGCTATGACATTGGCAGATATCAAATTAATTCAAGAGCAATACAAGAATGTAGAAAAACGTAATCCAACGATTACAGAAATCCGCTTATTCGATACATATTGGTCCGACCACTGCCGCCATACTACATTTATGACAGAGTTAACGGATATTACCATCGAAGACAGTCGTTTCACCGAACCAATCAAGAAAGCCCTTGAAGAATACACCGAAGGTCGCAATTTGTTATATACAACTAAGGTGAAAGCTCGTTCTCTCATGGATATGGCCACATTAGCTGTAAAAGAATTGCGTCATGCAGGAGGTCTTACTAATCTTGACGAATCGGAAGAAATCAATGCATGTACTATCATCGTTCCCGTTGATGTAGATGGCAAAGAAGAAGAATGGCTCTTGCTATTCAAAAACGAAACTCACAATCACCCAACTGAAATCGAACCTTTTGGTGGTGCTGCTACATGTCTTGGCGGTTGTATCCGCGATCCTCTAAGTGGCCGTTCTTACGTATATCAAGCTATGCGCATCACTGGTAGCGGAGACCCTCGTACACCACTAGCCGATACACTAGAAGGCAAACTACCACAAAAGAAAATTACTGTTGAAGCCGCACGTGGCTATTCCTCCTATGGTAACCAAATCGGTCTTGCTACTGGCGAAGTTAAAGAATACTATCATCCAGGTTATGTGGCAAAACGCATGGAAATCGGTGCTGTTATCGGTGCTGCTCCGCGCAATCAAGTGCGACGTGAAGTACCAACACCAGGGGATATCATCGTACTACTCGGTGGTAAAACAGGTCGTGATGGCTGCGGTGGGGCTACAGGTTCTTCTAAGGAACATACATTAGAATCCCTCGCTACATGTGGTGCAGAGGTTCAAAAAGGGAATGCCCTTACAGAACGTAAAATTCAACGCTTATTCCGTCGCCCTGAGGTAACAACACTCATCAAACGTTGTAATGACTTTGGTGCTGGTGGTGTCTCCGTAGCCATCGGTGAACTAACAGATGGCGTTACCATCAACCTTGACTTAGTACCTAAAAAATACGACGGTCTCGATGGTACAGAACTGGCTATTTCCGAATCCCAAGAACGTATGGCTTGTGTCATTTCACCAGCCGATGTTGATGTATTTATGAAATATTGCGATGAAGAAAATCTTGAATGCACAATCGTTGCCGATGTAACCGATACAAATCGCCTCATCATGACATGGCGCGGAGAGACTATTGTCGATATCAGTCGTGACTTCTTAAATACAAATGGTGCTAGTCAACAACAAGAAGCCGTAGTTACAGCTCCTACAGAAAAATCATATTTCCGCCGTGGTTCTGCAAGTGCCGACAACTTTAAAGAACAATGGCTCGAAGCAATATCTACATTAAACACTGCGTCTCAACAAGGCCTTGTTGAACGCTTTGATAGCACAGTTGGGGCCAACACAGTGCTCATGCCATTTGGTGGTAAATACCAAAAAACACCTACCCAAGGTATGGTTGCAAAATTACCAGTTCTTCACGGTGAAACAACAACTGCTAGTATCATGACACATGGCTTTGTACCTGAATTGTCCGCTTGGAGTCCATACCATGGCGCACAATATGCCGTGCTTTTATCCGTTGCAAAACTTGTGGCACTCGGTGGTCGTCGTCAAGATGCATACCTTACTTTACAAGAATACTTTGAACGTTTACACTCCAAAGAATCTTGGGGTAAACCGGTAGCAGCACTTCTAGGTGCTTACAAAGCGCAAAAAGAACTTGAGATTGGTGCCATTGGCGGCAAAGATTCTATGAGTGGTACATTTATGGATTTAACAGTGCCTCCTACCCTCGTATCCTTCGCAGCGGTAACAGCTCCTGTTAAAAATATTGTAAGCCAAGATTTAAAAGGTCCTAACCATCGACTCGTATACTTTGATGTACCTCGTACGTACAACGATACACCTGACTGGGATCACTTCAAAGAAAATTGTGATATCTTACAAGAGGAAATTGAAAAAGGCCGCATATACTCTGCCTATGTAGTAGACCAAGGTGGCATCCCTGAAGCAGTTTCCAAAATGGCTCTCGGCAATAAAATTGGCGTTAAGTTCGACAAATATGCAGAACGAGCTATTTTCCAACCAGCTATTGGTTCTTTCATCGTAGAAGTAGATATTACAGCGGTTAACCATTTACTTGAATTGTCCGACGTTCGCGTTATTGCAGTTACCCAAGACAAACCTGTCATCGAATGGAACGGCCAATCTGTAACACTTAATGAAATCGAAAAAGCATACGAAAAACCATTATCCGATATATTCCCATTGGAAGCAAAATCCGGTACTGGTGAAGCGGTAGCTTACATTCACGATCAATACGCAAAACCTCGTAGTACCTCCTTAGGTGCTAAACCAAAGGTACTTATCCCTGTATTCCCTGGCACTAACTGTGAATTCGATTCCTCTCGTGCTTTTGAACGAGCTGGTGCTATTGCAGACATCGTACTGATTCGCAATCAAACGCCAGAACAATTAAAAGAATCTATTGACGTAATCAAAGCTAAATTAGCAGAGTCTCAAATTCTTATGTTCCCTGGTGGCTTTAGCGGCGGCGACGAACCAGATGGGTCTGGTAAATTCATGGCTACCCTATTCCGCACCCCATATCTTGCGGAAGGTCTTGAAAATTTACTCTACAAACAAGATGGTCTCGTTCTCGGTATCTGTAATGGTTTCCAAGCATTGATTAAATTAGGTCTATTACCTGGTGGCCATATTGAAACATTAACGGCAGATCACCCTACATTGACATACAATACCATTGGTCGCCACGTATCTCGCATGGCTAACACGAAGGTTATTTCTACAAAATCTCCTTGGATGTGTGAAACTAAGGCTGGCGAAATTTATACAGTTCCTATTTCTCATGGTGAAGGTCGCTTTATTGCCTCCCCACAACAAGTATTGGAATTCAATAAAACTGGTCAAATTGCTACACAATATATTGACTTTGATGGCATTGCATCCATGGATGGACGCTTTAATCCTAACCAATCCGTAGCTGCTATCGAAGGTATTTATAGTCCTGATGGCCGCGTATTTGGTAAAATGGCGCACTCCGAACGTTGTGGTGCAGATATTAGCAAAAATATTCCAGGCAACTTAGAAATGCCAATCTTCACATCCGGCGTAAAATACTTTAAATAATCTATATGGCCCATTCTTCGGAATGGGCTATATTTACAAACTTTCACAATACACATTCTAATATGTGAAAGTTATCACAGTTATATCACATTGACATATATCGATATATTGATTTTTTTCGGAAAAAACTGTATTATAAGATGTCAACATAATTAATTAAACCGTCATCACATGGATGAGGTTAGTTATGTATATACATATGTGTAAGGAAAGGATATTACTATGCATTGTGCTCAAAAAATGACCCATAATATCTACTGGATTGGTAGTAATGACTGGACAACTGAACGTTTTGAAAACTTATTCCCTATTCCAAATGGTGTAAGCTACAATAGCTATTTCATCGATGATGAAAAAACTTGCGTTGTAGACTCTGTTGATGCAGAAATTCGCGAAGAATACTTTGACAACTTATCCCACCTTTTAAATGGTCGCGATCTTGATTACATCATCGTAAACCATATGGAACCTGACCACTGTCAAACATTGTTAGAAACATTGGAACGCTATCCAAATTGTAAAATGGTTGGTAATGCAACAACATTCCGCATGTTCGAACAATTCTACCGCACACCAAAGCCTGATCAATATTACACAGTAAAAGAAGGCGACGAAATTTGCTTAGGTAAACATACTCTTGTATCCTACACAATGCCTATGGTTCACTGGCCAGAAGTAACTTGTACCTATGAAAAATCTACAGGTACATTGTTCTCTGCTGATGCATTCGGTACATTTGGTACAATCAATGGCAACATCTTTGCTGACCAAACTGATTTCGTAGCAACCTATGAAGATGAAGCTCGTCGTTACTACACAAACATCGTTGGTAAATACGGTCCTCAAGTACAAAATGCAATTCGCAAGGTTTCCGACCTTGAAATCAAACGCATTGCTCCACTTCATGGTCCAATCTGGCGTACACCTGAAACGATTGAATATATCTTGCACAAATACTTACACTGGTCCAGCTACACAGCTGAGAAAAAAGGTGTTGTTATCGCCTTCGGTTCCATGTATGGCAACACTCGTGACATCGCTCAACAATTGGCTAAACAATTGTCTAAACGGGGTGTTACAGATATTAAAATCTACGATGTTTCCAAAACTAATGCTTCCTACATCATCGCTGATGCTTGGAAATATACAAACTTGGTAACAATTGCACCAACTTATAACTTGAACCTATACCTTACTATGGAAAACTTCATTCATGAGTTAAAAGCGCTTAACTTCCAAAATCATAAGGTATCCATCATCGGTAACCATTCCTGGGCTTCCGCTGCAATGAAAACAATGGTTGCTCATTTCGAAAACGACTTCAAAGATATTGAAATCGTATCCGAACCACTTGATATCAAATCCTCTTTGAAAGAAGAAGATATTCCATCAATCGAAAAAATGGCAGACGATATCAAAGCATCTATCGATGCAGCTGAAATCAAAGAAGTATTATAATTGAATAGAAAAAGCTAGAGGCTCGTAGATAAGAAAATCTATGAGCCTCTAACTTTTTCTATTTAACTATTTTATAATTTTCCCATTGGTGAAATCGATACCCTACGCCCCATACAGTATCTATATATTGTTCACCATTATATTTCTTATCCACCTTTATACGCAATCGATTCACGTGAACCATGACCGTAGATGTTTCACCAAAAGAATCTGCCTCCCACAGCCTTTCATAAATCTCTTCTTTAGTAAATACACGGCTTGGATGCGTAGCTAAAAGGACTAGAATCTCATATTCTCTTGGTGTTAACGGTACAACCTCATCATGAAGTAGTACCATACGGGATGCCAAATTAATTTCAAGGTGCCCCGCTGTAATCTTAGGTTCTTCAACTTTCGCAGGAGATGCAGTAGAGGCTAGTATTCTTTCAAAACGTTGAATGTGAGATTTTACACGCGCTACAAGTTCTACAGGGCTAAAAGGCTTTGTTAAATAATCATCTGCTCCTATTCCTAACCCTCTAATTTTATCAATATCTTCACGTTTAGCGCTAACCATTAGAATCGGCACTTCCTTCTTCATACGGATGTCTTTACATATGGAGAATCCATCTTTTTTAGGAAGCATTATATCTAAGATAATACAGCTATAATCATTTTGTATAGCTTTTTCTACCCCCATCACTCCATCAGTGGCAATCTCGACTTCAAACCCTTCAATCTCTAAATAATCCCTTTCCAACTCGGAAATCCCTTTATCATCTTCTATGATCAAGATTTTTTTCATGCTTCCTCCAAACCTGTCATAATTGGAAATTCCATATTAATCGATAGGCCAGAACCATTCAATCCCCGTTCGGCCCAAATTTGTCCATCCATATCCATTACAATTTGTTTTACAATGGCAAGACCTATCCCATTCCCGTTAGCCACTTCACTACGGGCCTCATCGGTACGGAAAAATATGTCAAATAGTTGATTTAATGATTCTTCTGGTACACCTATTCCATTATCAGTAATGGTAAGTCGAACCCTATGGTCCTGATAGACAGTACTAACATTAATCTTAAGTTGATCTGTACTCCTATATTTCCAACTATTGGAAAATATATTATCTAGTATTCGTACAAATTGTTTTACATCAGTTCTAACAAGTCGGTCAGATTCACCATAAGACTCTACCAGTATAATCCCTTTATCTTCAAAATCTCCTTTATGTCTTTCTATATATTCAGAAATAACTTGATTCAAACTAACTGGTCTATAATCATACACAATCTGCCCAAGCTCAAGCTTTGAAAAATCAGACAGCATAGATACTAATTTCTCAATATTACCAGCCATAGTATATATCATTTTTACATAATGAGTTTGCTTTTCTGGAGTTCGTGCAACACCATCTAAAATACCACTTGCATAGCCCTTAACAGATGTAAGCGGTGTTGCGATATCATGGCAAATGCCTGCAATCATTTGCCTACGTTTCTCTTCATAATCTTCACGCAATTGCTTTTCTCTGGCTAAGGATCTTTGCATATTATTAAAAGCCTCACAAGTTTCTCCTAACTCATCATGATAGGTCATTTTAATAAGACTAGGTGTAACCCCTTTCTTAATATCTATAGCAGCCCTTTGAAGATATTGTAAAGGCAATAAAATTTGCTTAGACAAGCGATTGGCAATATAAATACCACCAAATACAGCCGATGCCACTACTAAAGCAAGAGCTAGGCCAAACAGAAACTCTACTAGTACCTTCTCATCTGTTTCATGTCCCATCGATTTTGTCATAAAGGGGATATGTCCCACTCCAATGACTAATATACCGTCACCATAACGATTAACATATGTCAACCGGTCACCATCCCATTCATAGTATCTACTATCATTATCTGTAATCAACCCTATTTTTTTGATAGTAGACACTATATACTCACCATCACTGTCAGGTGTCATATATAGTACCGTATCATCTTTCATAATAACAACATCAACGCCTTGAGCTTCTATAACAGATGTATTATTACGTAAGCTAAACACAGTCGTGTCTTTAGATAATAACTTTTTATTTATTTGTTCTAGTTCGAATTGAAGGATTTGAGATTGTATTGTACTAGGTGCTAACATCATCCAAGAGCGCTGCTCTATAGGGTTAGAAAACCGCAACAAACTCCAAATGCCACCAACCAGTAGGAATAGTGTAATAAGTGGTATCACTATCATTAATAAATTACTGAGCAATAATTTATATTGTACTTTTAGGTTTTGAAACCATGTATTCATAAAAACCTCCTTTAATAGCTCCATTATAAGCATAAAAATAACATTATCCTATACCATCTTTACACCTTTCTAATATTGTTATAAGGTCGTAAGATTTTCGTAAGATTTCTCCGATATGATGTATGCATCAAGAAAACCATACTCAACATTAGGAGGAATTATGAACTACGAATTATTTCAACTCATTAATAATCTAGCAGGTATAAGCCCTATTTTAGATCAATTCATGATTTATATAGTAAAATTTAGTGCACCAATCATGGCTATACTAGTAGCGACCCTATTAGGGCTTGGCCTTTATACAAAAGATAAAGAGCTTACTAATAATAGCATACATACAATCTTACTATTGGGACTTACCCTCGCTATACATCAAGTAATCGGTTTTTTCTATGTAGAGCCACGCCCATTCGTATCTCATACAGTTAATCTCTTGCTAGCACACAGTGCAGATCCAAGCTTTCCAAGTACACATGCTATTGGAATGAGCGCTATAGCTCTATCTCTATTTGCTGTATATAAAAGATTAGGCTCCATTTTAATTGCCCTAACACTTCTTACAGGATTTGCCAAAATATTTGTAGGGCATCATTACCCTATAGATATTATCGGTGGTTTTATTATTACCTATGTATTATTTCTTTTATATAATAAATTACTCAAACAAACAATTACACCATATATCAGTAATTTAAAACATATACAAAGACACCTTAGCACTATATTTAAACGATCCAGCGTTCTCATTACAGAGTCTCAACGCCCCTTAACTAAGCGTTTTACAAAATAATTTATTTTTCAAACAAAAAGGAATAATAAGTATGCCGCAAATTTGTAGTAAATGGATCCACGCTAAATACTTTCATATAACAATAATCCTAATAATCTCAGGAATACTATATCTTCTAGGAAATGCGGACCTTGCCATTACGGATCCTGTAGAGTCCAATTATGCTTTAACAGCAAAGGAAATGTTATTAAATCAAAACTATTTTTCTCCTCAGATTTTTAACCACTATTGGTATGATAAACCTATCTTTTATTATGTAGAGCTTATCATAAGTTACAAACTATTCGGCATTTCTAATTTCGGAGCACGCTTTTTCTCCGCCCTATTAGGAATGATGAATATTGGATTGCTCTATAGCTTTGTACATCAGATACGAGGAAAAAAGACGGCTGTTATCGCCGCTATTTTATATGCTACCTGTGCGGAATTCTGGATTATCTCCAAAGCTGTCATTACCGATATGACGCTAGTATTATTCATCAATATTACCTTGATAGGTTTTTATATTGGGTACCGAAAGCATATGTTACATCAAAAATATGCTACGTACTATTATATAGCTTATATAGGGGCCGCCTTTGCAGTATTAACAAAAGGTCCTATTGGATTTTTATTGCCAGGACTCATAATCCTCATATATTTAGCTGTATCACATAATCTCAAAGAATTATTACATCTAAAAATACCACTAGGATTATTACTACTTGCTCTCATAGGTGGGAGTTGGTATATCTATATGTATACAATGCATGGTAGTGATTTCATCAATGTATTTTTGGGAGTCCATAACTGGTTACGTGCCACTGTGTCAGAACATCCCCAATTCAATGTATGGTATTACTACATTATTGTAACACTCATCGCTCTATTCCCATGGTCTTTTATTGTATCCTATAAGCTTTATACACAAAGAAAGCGCTTACAAAAACACAATCATATAACCCCCTTCACCACCTTTTTAGGTATATGGGCCTTAACTGTACTTATATTCTTTACTTGTATAGCTACTAAGTATACAACATATACCTTCCCAGCCCTTGCACCTATGACAATACTTATTGCGATAGTATGTAAACCACATTATCGTTTCATTCGTAAAGCAGCAATAGTAACTATAATGTTCTATGGCATATTAACCTATACAGTAGCGATGCCGCTAATGAATCATGCATCGTCCGCTATTACCAGTCAATACATATTCAATACTATTTCCGATAATGCAATGATTATAAGTGCGCGTCATGATTATCGTGTATCAACTACGTACTATAGCAATCACACAATTTATAAACTGGAAGCAACCCCAGACAATTCTATAAATCCTATGAGTTTATCATGGGATGCCAAAAAAATCATGCCCTTAGCTTATGCCACTGAATTACCTTCCAATACCTCCATCTATTTATTAACAGATACTGATCAGTTCCCTAATAGTCTAGATAAATCAGAATGGACATGTATTGAAAGCAATACAGAGGGAGATATCTATAAACGCAATAAATAGCTATCCGAAAATACTATATTCAGCCAAAAATTTTCTTGACATCTAATCTCCTTTTTAATATACTATACAAGTACCTGTTACACAACAGAATACATGGAGAGGTGTCCGAGCGGCTGAAGGAGCATGATTGGAAATCATGTGTGCGGTTATACCGTACCCAGGGTTCAAATCCCTGTCTCTCCGCCACATATAAGAAGGTTATCTAATAGATGACCTTCTTTTTTTATGCTAAAAAGGGGCTGTACAAAAACAGCCCCTTTATTTATTTTACATGTATTTGTTTTGCTACTTCTTGAATGATATCAGGATTTGTTCGGCAACATCCACCGATTATATTAACCCCAGCTTTGCGCCATACATCAATATAATCAATGAAGCTTTGTTGTCCACCTGACCATGTTTTGCTTTCTCCATCATAAGTTTCACCAAGATTTGGATATACAACAATCGGCTTATTGGTTACAGACCGAATATCTTTGATTAAGGACTCTACATATTCCGGTGCTGTACAATTTATACCTATGCCCGTTACTTGACGCACCTTATCAATCATTTCAGCGCATTTAATGATGGTCTCTCCGCTCGAGATGTGATGTTCATCTTTACAGGAAAAGGAAATCCATGCAGGAATGCCTTTTGTCGTAAGTGGATCACACAAGGTACGGGCAATGGCAATAGCCTCATCATAGCACGGCACCGTTTCACAAGCTAACACATCGGGATTTTCTTCGCAGAATAATGCTATACGAGGAATATGGAATACTTCCAAATATTCGGTTTGTACACCATAATCACCACGATATTCAGAGCCATCGGCCAGAAAGGCACCATAAGGTCCGACAGAAGCGGCTACTAATGGTTTTGGTAAGGCCCCTTCAGAGAAGTAACGGACACTGCCATCTGGCAATT
>ERZ773083.270-NODE-270-length-45653-cov-7.870279_pt1 | contig 45653 bp, 43 predicted proteins | sample MGYA00511465_ERZ773083 | MGnify/ENA primary metagenome ERZ773083 (study PRJEB29015, sample SAMEA2738001) | human oral metagenome | biome: human oral; feature: human-associated habitat; material: dental | place: China | collected 2060 ... | reverse complement strand
CCCGGTACGGCCCGCCTTACTGGCGACCCCGCAGCAGCGCCGAACTCCATCGCAAGATCGCCGATACCGCCGGTCCACAACTCGCTACCGCCTACACCTTCGTCTTGGCCACCGAGAATCGTCTGGTGGGAGAGGCCTCCATACACACCATCGACTGGCGCAATCTCCACGCGCAGGTCGGCATCTGCATCTGGCGCTCCGAAGATCGTCGTCACGGGTATGGCAGAGTAGGAGCTGAACGGGCCATCACCTGGGCGACCGGCCACCTGGGGCTGCGTCGTCTGGAAGCATGGATACTTGAAGACAACGCCGCGTCGCTCGAACTCTTCGGCAAACTCGGTTTCGTCCGCGAGGGCACGCTCAGGAAGCGATATCTCTGCAACGGGCAATACGTGGACGTGCACGTCATGGCATACATCATCAGTAAATAGCCGCCGAAGTAATCTCAGCCGCCGGCCACAGACAACGGATCGACTATTCAATCGCGCTTACGTTTGCTACAATACTAGGTAGCAATGACGCGAAGAAAGACTACAGATCTGAACCATCGCCTCCGCAAAGTCAAAGCCGCTCTGCTCGCGGTCTCCCTGACACTCGCCGGCATCCTGCTGATGATGCTGAACGGCTGGATTGAGCATCTCAAGCTCGGCGACTGGGAGTGGCTGCATTCCATCCCACTGGGAGAACTCGGCGGCACCCTGTTCGGCGCCGGTCTACTATCCACACTCTTCGAGTACAGCTTCCGCAAAGAACAGGAGGATGCCACCGTCGAGCAGTTCCGCCAAATTATTCACGAACAGGCCCCGGCGATGCGCGATGCGGTGGTTGAGGGCTTCGCCATCCATCCGGAGGATTTGAAACGAGTGTCCAACCCTGATCTGCTGGACGATATCGCCGCCAACGTCATGTCGCTGCGCCTGGGCGACGAGCAGTTCGCTCGTGAAATCTACGCCGATATCCGAGACCAAGCCGTCCGCGCGGCTGAACGTTGGTATGATGTCGAGGTTCGCGTTCGACTCTCTAGTATACTAGAGAGGAGTACCGAAGGTACTCCTCTCTTCGACGTTACTGTGGAATGGGAATACACCACCGTTCCGAGCGGCAGTGTGCGTCGATTCGCGTGCGTGTCAGACCGGCGAGAATACCGTGAACTCCTTTTGGATATCCCAGCCACGTCGCCGTGGCTGATGCAGAACCGCCCAGGCGTCGATGCCGCCAGCCGCGAGTCGTACGAACTCCTGGAACTGACCGTCGATGGGCGCCCGCAGGCCATCCGTCGCAGCACCCGCAAGACCGGACAGACCTACAACGTCCAGCTCGATGCCGCAGCGTGCGGTGGCGAGTCGGTGCGGATTCGGCAGGTGTTCCGAGTCGTGACGCCAAAATGGGGACACCGTCTGTATTTTGAACTACCGCAACCGTGCCGCAGACTGTCTCTAAGCATCGACTACACCAACACCGATATCGCCCACCTGACCATTAGCGACACTGTAGCCACCAGCCGCGCAGCGCAGATCACCAGATCGCCGGCGGCCGTATCGGGCAAGGTCGTTTCGGTGGACATGCCCGGATGGCTGCTACCGAAGAGCGGCTTTTCGGCAATCTGGACACTGAACGCAGAACTGCCTCGCGACGAGAGCCGTCGCGAGGCAGCCTGAGCCATTGAAGCTTTCATCTACTTCAGTCTCCGCCGCCCTGCATAGCAGTCACCTCCTGGGTAGCCCGGCTTGTTGCCCTTGATGCTACTCATGAGTATGCAGAGAAGCAAGTCCGTGTCACCCGTACAGCCACCCTAGGTCGCTGAGGTCAAGCCTCAGGGGGCTCCCGCGCATCGCCTACAGCCCTAACGGAGGCCCGACCGGCACTGCAGCAGGCGCCAACGACAGCACGGAAGGTTGTTTGACATATTGTGCTCAGCCCTCCCATGCTACTCATAAGTCTGTAGACCTGCAAGTGCCTCTGCCCAAGGCTTAGGCCTTGTGGCTGTAGGGGATCTCCAGAAGACGGTGGGCAGGAACCTTCGTGCCTACCGCATGGATAGAGGCCTCAGCCAGGAGGCCTTCGCCGAGGTGCTGGGAGTCCACCGCACCTACATGGGCGGCGTGGAGCGAGGAGAGCGCAACCTGACGCTGAAGAGCGTGGAGAGGATGGCGGAAAAATTAGGCATGGAGGCTAGAGACTTGCTTGGGTAGGCGGCAAACACTTCATACGCCACGCGCGCACTTCAATTTTTATAATACCTTGAAAAAGCATTCAAATCATATGTCGAACATGAGGAATAATTTTGACGCTCCAGCATTCCTGTTGGAAGGCTGTGCTATAGACCCATTGCTGGATGATCAGCAATTCGCTAAACTGGTCACCAGGCTCGTCTTCGGCCACCAAATTATCGTATATGTGACGAATTTGACGCTTCAAGACATTGATGCGATTCCAGACGATACACGACGAGCACAATTGAGAGCAACTATCGAGACGCTAAAGCCGACAATTGCCGCCGTGTCAGCTGTGCTTGTATCTGAGGAGTCTAAGCATGGACGGCCAATTTACCCTGGTGAAACGTATCTAGTTAGTAAAGAGGATTACGAACTCCTTACCAGGTTGAAGGTTGATGATCGTGCCGATGCGCGGCAGGCTCTTGCCGCGAAGTGGTACGACGCAACACTTGTTACAAACAATAAAAGGCTAATCAGCCGCGCGATGAAGCTGAATATTAAGGCTATTACAACGGAACAGTGGCGCGCCTACCTGGAGGGCTTTGATTTTATCGGCTAACTGGCCACCTGACCAGTGGTGCGCGAGAGACGAGCAATCGCTTCCGGTCCGAGTGGACGAGCAGAAGTGCTGAGCACGAGAACCAGTGAGGATGCGAGGTTATCCATCAGGATATACCGGAAGGCGAGGAGCGTACGACGCCTGTGCAGCCCTACAGCATGACCCATCCGTAGCTGTGGCGCCCGCTACCTAATCAAGATTATTCAGCATGTGTGCGATGATATCATCGTTATTTGTTGGCATTTCATCATCTTCATATTCTCCGACATATGTGACGTCGTGATACTTTTCGCCCTCAAACTCGTAGCCTGTATACGGATAACCGTCCTTGGTCATCGCTTGGTAAGTACTAAATTGCGCTCGCGCTTCATGTTCGGTGTACTCGCTTGAGTCGAACCAGATGCCATCCTGTTCTCTGTCCCAGCCGAACTTCGTTGCTCTAAATACGTGTCTCATGAATTACTCTTTTTATAGTGAATGGGTTAAGACTATGTGGGCTATCAGCGCAATTGGCAACCAGCGGTGACCCTAGCGCGCATACGGTATAGTACTACCCCGGTATTAAGAGCATAGATCCCAGAACAGAGTAGAGCAACTATTGTGACGCTCACAGTCATACAGTATGGAAATCCAGACGAAGTATTGATTCCAGCGAAAAAACTGCTAATGAAAACAAGTGCTGAGACTATACCAAAAGCCCACCGAGTTCGCTCACTAACGTGTGAAGATATATCATGCTGAAGATCGCGCGTTAAGAAGGCTGCTCCGATCGCAAGGAGTCCTGTGACACCAGTGAACGGTGATGTAGATTGCCTATCAAAACAGAGCAATAATACAACGGTGACCAGACAGACAAAATATGCCAATGACAAGATAAATGAGGGGGTAAGAAAAGCTGACCTTCGAGGCATAAATATCAGCCTGATTCGGACATTAAAGTCATCGACAGCCCGATCATCATCTGATATTGTCATCCTGCTCCGGAGTAGTTCTACCAGGTTTGATGTCAGGATGGACTGAAGAATCTCCTTAGCGTCATGATGAACGATTCTTTCTTGGTTGCGGTCTTGTATTATTGGCCGCACCTCAACAATACGAGTGCCAGCCGGGGCCTCCAGTCGTACATGCACTCGCTCATCGAGGCTATCAAAACCCGTGGCCAAGATGTCGTAATGATAGGTTGCTCGGCCAAAGCTCGGGCGATCAAGTTTAAATTTGTTCTTGTAAACGAAGCGACAATGTATTACCTGAACGTCGACCGAAGGAGCGAGATCTATTCGTGCAAGAAAAATATACGAATAGAATAGCTCCTGCATGAGGTCGCGATCTGCGCTCTGAAATAATGTCCTCCAATATTGGAAATAGATGAGCCATTGCTTCTCAGGGCCCGTAAACTCCTTGGCCTTCGAATTTAGTAGAGTCTCTCCAACCTCGCTCGATAATTTCGGCGGCTCTTGAAATTGTTCTTTAGTGAGTAGTCGATTTAGGTCATAAGCAAATTCGTCGAACTGATGGCTATCGTCAAGAGCAATAAGGTTTTCGATTTGCATCTCTGACATCAAAACGCATTGAGCATAATACCTGCTCTGATCGCGAGTGGCTACCGGCAGTCGCTTCCCTGAATCGTTACGTAAATCGACGTCGAGAACGGGCTCTTTCTTCCACAGAAAAAGGGGTAGCAGCAATTGCTGTATCTGACCAGATGCAAATCCATAGGTTTCAAGTCGTTTTCTGATGATTCGATTGTCGATCGTAAACGTAATGCTCAACTGAAGTCGATCGCGGTCAACCACAGAGACCTTATCGACGCGCCTGACCATCCATGAGCGTTCGTTCCACAATGATGCGTACAGATTCCACTCACTGGGATCGTACGATGGCACGCACGCGACTTCTAATTCTTCCTCAGAACGCACTTAAAATCACGACTCCGGTCAGCGGATTCGCGGCACAATAGGCGGATCATTGACAATAGTAGCGTCGCTTGTCCTGCCACGCAAGCCGGGTGGCAGTTCTTTAAGCGCTTCAAATCCCGCGCGAACTAACTCAAGATCTTCGGCCAACTGCTTCCTGTATTCATCGGTCAGTCTTTCGGGGACTATTTCTATTCTTTTTGGCTTCGTAATCACTGCCGAGCTCATTTCATATCCTCTTTCATTTTCTTCAGTCTCCATGGATTCCTGCGCCACACCACTCGCACCATCAATCGGTATAGTGCACTCGTCACGCTCAATCAACATCGGCGATGTATCCGAAACATTGTCCGGTGTCGCCTCTTCCTCAGGTATATATCGTGACCTCTTTTCCATATACTCCACATATACCAATTAGCATGCCGTAAGTCAATAGGCTTAGACATGTAATTGGTGGATTGCGAAGCGGAATTGGAAAGACCGTCAATACCAGCTTGCGTGCGGTAGGTCAGCAATGGAGTGGATGAGGTGAAGGCGCGAGGAGTACTGCCGAACGACCCTCGGGGCTGTCGTTCGGCCTGCTGGGTGGTTGGCCCAGGGCTGTGAAGAGTACTCATTTCTGCTTCGTCTGGGGGTAGCCGCTCATCGTCGACGACTCGGTTGTGGTCAGTATAAGCCCGGGGTGACTGTTGCCAGGGTAGTGGATAGCGGTGGACGGCTGTCACTGTAGTGGCTCTGAAGGCTGGTCCTTGAGTGAGGCGCTCAAGGACCCACAGTATACCAGGTCCCGGGAGCTGTGCTCAGGTGCCCTCCATCTTCTCCTCCATCTTCCTCCAGGCCACCATCCGTCGTCGGATGGTGTTCTCGCTGTACTTGCGCCTGCGCAGCAGGGCGCGGTACTGGCGCAGGTCGCGGTCGGTGAGGTCTAGGACGTCCTTGTCGCGGGCGACGGCCCACTCGAAGATGTCCTGCAGGTCGCCCCAGTACGCCCGGGCGGTCTGGTAGCCGTAGTCCAGCAGGATGTCCTCGCGCAGGTCGAAGAACCGCCGCCAGCGCCGGACCTGTTCCGGAGACAGGTCGGGCGGGAAGTCCATGAGGTAGTCGGGGTAGCGCCGCACAGGAGCGGTAGCTGGCCCCGCGTCCGGCTTGTCCTGCCCCGGGGCGGTGGACCGCGCCCCGGCACCGGTGTTCTGGGTGCCGCCGTCTGTCGTCTCCTCCACGGCCATTCCCGATCGCCCTCCTCGCGCTCACCCGATTGTTCGTCATGCCGCCCAGCACTGCCGGCCCGGGGATCCGACTCTCAGCCGAATCGGCCCCGTCGTCGTGCTCCTGAACGGAAGGGGAGGGCCGGAGGCGCTCCCCCGCACCCGTCCCTCCCACGAGGTCTCAACGGCTCGTCCCGGGCCAAGCGCCACGGAATCGGGACGTCGGACCCGGGGCAGGAACACCGCAGCGCCGGGTCTCCCAAGGACTCCCGGACCCGGGGTATCCCGCGTACTGCCCGATGTTATCACGCTTATGCTTTGCCTCGGGATTCCAACGGTTTACCTTGATTCCGTCCGAATCGGCCGTTATCAACCACCAGGGAGCGCACCAGGCGGCTCCCCGGCGGCCGGACGGAGCACCGAAAGGAGCCCGCCCTCATGTCCATCAATCTCATCCCCCAGGCCCCGGATCCTGAGTCCGACTCCTACGCCACCGGCCTGGCGTCCTTCGGCCCTTCCTCCCGGGCGGTGGCCCGTGCCGCCCGCCGCCACGCCGACGCTGTCCTCGGCCGGGCCGAGGTGGCTCACATCAAAGACCAGGCCCGCGCTGTCCTGGCTGCCGGCGCCCTGAACAACACCGCTGCTCTGGTCGGCCTGGCCGAGCAGGCCCACCAGATCGCCCCGGCCGGGGACCCCTACTACCAGGCCATCATCAGGGCTTACGCCCTGAGCACTGCCGAAGACATCGCCGAGTTCTGAAGGGCTAACACCATTATGAACGCCAGCACCAACATCATCGCCCTCGTCGTCTTGGTCACCATTACGGTACTGAGTCTGGCCGCCTTGACTCTGCTGCTGCGGGCCCAGCGAAGATCAATCCGGCAGAAAAGAGACGACAGACCACCGACCAGGCCGGTGCAGCCGCTCCATCTGCCCACTATCCACGCCGATCGAACGCAGGAGTGCCGGCACATCGCCCGCCGCGCCGCCTACCTCAAATGGCAGCAGGACCACGCCGCCCTACAGGCCGCCCGCGCCATACAGCAGGCAGCACGATGGTATGGAGAGTGATAACGGCCCAGACGGCTCTCATCATGGCGTTGGTCGTTGTTAAAAAGACAGCGGACATTCTCGTGGCCACTAAATAGGACTTATAAACGACTATCCTTCGCTTTCCGATGGTGAAGATGTTGGCGTCTTAGTTTTACCTGACGCGTCGCTCAGGATTGCGTCCTTCGAGACCTTGCTGAAGACGTAGTGGTGTGCAACATATAGGGCAAAGCACCTAACGCGAAAGGAGCAGAGAAATGAGCATCTCAGAAACGCGCAACACGAACCGACTGGCCGGTGTACCCGCTGGCGGCTTCCGCACCATCCTGGCGGATCCGCCCTGGCCGGCTCAGGGTGGCGAGCGCCACTACCGCACCATGAGCCTGGATCAGATTCAGGCCTTGCCTGTGGGGTCGTTGGCGGCGTCAGACTCCCATCTGTGGCTGTGGACGACCAACGCCCTGCTGCCGCGGGCGTATGAGACGGCGGCAGCCTGGGGCTTTACGGTACGCAGCCCCTTGACGTGGGTGAAGTTCCGTCTGGGTGTCTCCGGTCGCTACCAGCTACGCAACGCCACCGAGCAGTTGCTGTTCTGTACACGGGGTAACGCACCGTTGAATTCGCGTTCACAACCGACGTGGTTCAATGCGCCGGTAGCGGAGCATTCCCGCAAGCCAGCCGAGCAGTTCGCCATTATTGAGCGGGTGAGCAGTGGGCCGTACTTGGAACTATTCGCTCGTCGTCGTCCGGAATCCAATCGTCGGTGGGCGGTATGGGGTGATGAGGTCGAGTCGGACATTCGCATTCCCGGGTACTCGGTGCCGCGCTATAGCCAGTGGGTAATACCAATCACCGAGGCGCCCGCCGATGGTAAGGCCTCCGCCACAATCATCGATCCGGCACGATCGCATGACTTTCAAGGAGAACAATCATGAACGGGCATCTTACGAGAGGAGTCGACGACTATGACCAATTCGAGACGCTCCCCGTCTACGAGCCTGCTTCGCGCCGGCGGCGGGCTCGTCGTGGTCGCAATCATCGCCGGCGCGTTTGTCTGGTGGCGCAGTCGCAGCTCCTGGTGAGACGCAAGCGAGGTCGGCCATGAGCCGCCGGCGTCGCCATCCGGGTGGACGCCCATCAGCCTCACGGCGGGTGCGGGTGATGCCGATACACCGCAGCATGCTGGATCACCAGGCGTTGGCCAGAGTGCTGCTGGCCATCCTATCTCAAGACATCGCCACGGACGTCGCGGCGAACGACTCCGCGACATTCACGCCGACCGAGATTCCGGCCAAGAGAACAAACCCACAGATCCAGGTAGAAAGTGAGGAGCCATGAACTATAGCAGCAAGTACCCACTGATGTGGCAGCGGCTGCGGTTTGCTCTGCCGCTAGACGTGGCGGCCGCTACTGGCCTATTGGAACGGATCGTCGTGGATGCCTCTCTGGGACGCCTGATACTGGAAGCTCGTGCCACTTCAGGGCGAGTGCGCTACCTGCTGGGCGCGACCAACCTGAGACACCTTGGTATCGTCCGTGAACTGCTTCCTGGCACTCGTGTCGTAGCAACCGCCATTGAGCGAAAGTCGGTAACTCAATCCTTGCGCCTGGGTGTACGCCGAGCTGGCCTGCCGTTATCGGTGGAGCGATTAGAGTCTGTCGCCAGGGCAGTACTGGCCGCGATGGCCGCCACCGAGGATGAGGAGGAACTGGTCGTTCAGCTTCACATCGGCTCCCGCTACCAACCCACGCTGAATAGCAAACCGCAACCCGAAGGTTGGCTGGAGTTCCTCGGTATCACCTCGACCTCTGCAGCTAGTCGCGAGCACCAACGGCGAGCCCGATCTCACGCTGGTAAACATCGGTCTGGGGTCTGCCTGCGCTTGGGAGTCAAGGCCATCACACCTGCGCGATGCCGGCTGTTGCTTCAGGGATTGCTCGGTGGGCTGCGAGTAGCCGAAAGCGCTGGAGTACGGTTGCATGCCCGTCCCGACAATCCCAGCAAGCTCAACCAGGCACGCCGTCCCTGGCGCTACCCGCTGACCCTGGACGCCACTGAAGTCCTCTGTTTGAGCGGCTGGCCAATCGGACAGGCAAGACTTCCAGCTATGCCGAACGCTCACCCCAGATCTCTTCCGCTGCCTGAACAGCGAGACCAACAGCGTGTCTTCGCCCGTGGCCTGGACGACCAAGCAGACCAGCGGCTTGGCATCTCGATACGCGATGCGCTACTGCACACAGTGCTACTCGGTCCCACTGGGGCGGGCAAGTCCACTGTTCTGGGCCGCTTGGCCTTGAACGATATCGACGCTGGCCGCGGAGTGCTGCTCATCGATCCCAAGACCGACCTGGTCAATGATCTGCTGGCGCGCATATCCGAGCAGCGGACCGGCGACGTAGTGGTCATCGACCCAACCAGTCCAACACCCATCGGACTCAATCCGCTAGCCACCAGCCCGCGTGGCAGAGGGCAAGTGCCGGAAGTGATCGCCGACACTGTGCTGGCGACCTTCAAGAACCTGTTCGCTGACGCTTGGGGTGTGCGCACTGAGGAGATCCTCACCGCTAGCCTGCTGACACTGGCCCGCACGCCCGGTGCCACTCTGGTGGACTTGCCGCTATTACTGACCAATCCGGCCTTCCGCTGCCGCATCATCGCCAACGCGCCAGATCCGCTGGGGACCGGACAATTCTGGAGTAAATATCAGTCGCTCTCCGAGGCCCAACGGCTGCAATGGATCGCGCCAGTACTCAACAAACTCCAGCCGTTCCTCATCCGGCCTCACTTACGCGCTACTCTTGGCCAGACGACCCCATCCTTCGATCTGGCCGATCTTTTGATCAAGCGCCGCATTGTTCTGGTCTCCTTGAACAAGGGTATCCTTGGATCAGAGTCCGCCAGACTACTGGGCAGCCTGATCGTTGGGCAACTGTGGCCACTGATCCTGTCCCGGGCCGCTCTACCACCGGAGCGACGCCACATCATCAGCGTGTTCATCGACGAAGTCCAGGATTACCTAACGCTACCCACCGACTTGGCTGACGCCCTGACGCAATCCCGCTCCCTGGGAGTAGCCTTCCACCTGGCCCACCAGTACCGCGCCCAACTACCATCCCGGCTCAAGGCCGCCATCGACACCAACGCCCATAACAAGATCATCTTCGGATCATCGGCCGCCGATGCCTCCGAGATCGCCCGCCTAGCGCCCGAACTGGAAGCCACCGACTTCCAATTACTGCCGCGCTACAGCATCTACGCCCGCACCATCCACCACGGACACATCAACCCCTGGTGTCAGGCTCGAACTCTGCCCATGTCGCCAGCCACCGGCGACCCAGCGTCCCTACGCGCTGCCAGCGCCGCTCGCTACGGCCAAGAGGCTCGCCAAGTCGAAGAGCAACTACTCAAGCGCCTCGGACTGACCTCGACTCCTACGACCACTACAGACACCACAGTACCGACCGGTACTAACGACAGTACTCCAGCAATTAGAACGACAGTCTCGTCAAACACTACTGGCAGCGTGACGATCGGTCGCCGACCCAAGACAAAGCGGGGAACCGAGAGCAGATGAACCACCTGACCGAAGCCGGAATGGGGCAGCTGCTGACATCGTATCGCTAGACGAACCGCCCGACGCACCGCCGCAGTCAGCAACCCCAACCTTCCGGCGCTACCACACCGCTCGCCAGCGATTACCGGAGATGACTACCAGCCGTATCCGGCTGACACAACCCATCGCAGCCAAAAGGAAGGAGAAATGCCCATGATCACCAACCAGATCAGCACGACTGGTAGACCGCATCGCCTCGGACGCCGCCAGCTGGAGATGATCGCCGACCAACTCGACCACATCGACCACCGGCTGCTGAGTCTGCTGAGAACGCACCGTTACGCCACCACCCGCCAACTCAGCGACCTCAGTCGGCTTGCTACTGCCTACGCCAGCGCACGCTCAGCCCTGCGGCAGACCACCCGCCGCCTGAACCGCCACCGCCACCTGGGACTGGTGGACCACCTTGAACGTCGTATCGGCGGGGTCAGGGCCGGTTCCACCGGCTACATCTGGCACCTACGTGAGCCCGGCCACCGTCTGGTAGCCCCAGAGCGCACCACCCGGCACCGCACCACTGAGCCCTCACATGCCTTCCTGGCTCACACCTTGGTCATCACCGAAGCGCGCTTGGTTATCGAGAGAGCCGCCCACGACACCGGCGGACACCTCAGCCTGCTACGCACCGAACCGGACTGCTGGCGCCACTGGCTACTGCCCGGTGGCGGAAAACGCTGGCTCAAACCCGACCTGGAAGCTATCACCACCACCGCCGCCAACGAGGAAGACCACTGGCTGTGCGAAATCGACCTGAACACCGAGAACCCCGCCAGATTGCTAACCAAGTGCCACGACTACCAAGACCACCTGAACACCGATACCGAACAAGCCAGCACCGGCTACTACCCCCAAGTCATTTGGATCATGAACAGCTTGCGACGCGCTGCCCGTCTAGCGGAGCAGATCGCCGCCGACCAGTACTTGACCCCGGGACTGTTCAAGATCATTACCAGCGCTGAAGAGCTGGCCAGACTGATCCAGCAAGGGCCATGAAATCACCGCCAGACCACCAGCAACAAACGAAAGGAAAGACTCATCTATAACCGATCAATATTTTGACTTGACTCTTCGCACCAACTGAGCGTCAATAGAAACAGAGGCAGTACAACACCCAGTCCTTGTGCCATTAACTAAGAAACACCGAGGGGAGGAGCAACCCATGCCCAGAACCACACCCGCCATCGAAGATGGCGTCATCATCTACACCCACGGCCAGCACCCGGCCGAGATCACCCAGCAGAACGCCGCACTGCGGCGCTACTGCCAGGCTGCCGGCCTGGAGGTCGTCACCGAGTTCCACGACCTGGGCCAACGCACCAACGGTCTGGACATGGCGCTACACGCCGCCGAGGACTCCTGTGTCCGCTACCTGCTCACCACCACCTGGCCGCCAACCGCCCTCGACGCCGAGGATGCCCTGTCCGTCAGCGAGATCCTGAATCACTACCACACCAGGCTCGTCACCGTTGACGGCCAACCGCCACAAGAGCAGCCAGACGATGGCACAGACGACGGCTGGAGGCAGTCATGAGCTACCGCACCGCACCCGCCACGCACTCAGGGGCGTCGTATGACGCCAGCCCTGCCGTACCGCCATCTTCCGATCCTCTGGCCGCCATGGCCGCCCAGCTCACCCCCAAGCGGGCCGTCTCCTACATCCGCGTCTCCACCCGTGAGCAGGCCCAGCGCGGCGGGTCCGAGGAGGGCTTCTCCCTGCCGGCTCAGCGGGAGGCCAACAAGAAGAAGGCCGCCTCCATGGGTGCGCTGGTGGTCAAGGAGTTCGCCGACCGTGGTGAGTCCGCCCGATCGGCCAACCGTCCCGAGCTGCAGAAGATGCTGACCTACCTCAAAGAGGACGGCGGCATCGACTACGTCATCGTCCACAAGCTCGACCGACTCGCCAGAAACCGCGCCGATGACGTGGAGATCAACCGGGCCTTCGAGCAAGCCGGCGTCCGGCTGGTCTCCACTTCCGAGAACATCGACCAGACCCCCGGCGGCATGCTGCTGCACGGCATCATGAGCTCCATCGCCGAGTTCTACTCCCGCAACCTGGCCAATGAGGTCCTCAAGGGGATGGGGGAGAAAGCCAGAAACGGCGGAACACTGGGCAAAGCACCCCTCGGCTACATCAACGTCCGCGCCAAAGACGAACACGGCCGAGAGATCCGCACCGTCGCCCTCGATGAGGAGCGCGCACCCCTGATCCGCCTGGCCTTCACAGAGTACGCGACCGGCAACTGGACGGTATCGCAGCTGGCGACACACCTGGCGGGCCTGGGACTGGATCTACCGGCCACGCCGACCAAGCCGGCCAAGCCCATCACCAAAGGACGACTGCACACCCTGCTGCGCCACCCCTACTACAAGGGCATTGTCACCTTCCAGGACGTGGAGTACCCCGGACGCCACCAGGCGCTGGTGGACGCCGCCACCTGGCAGACGGTGCAGGACATCATGGACTCCCACCGCAACGGCGAAAGACAACGCCTCCACAACCACCACCTCAAGACCACCATCGCCTGCGGCCTGTGCGGCGCCCGCCTCCTGGTCCAGAACGCCAAGAACGGCCGCGGAGTCATCTACCCCTACTTCGTCTGTTCCCGCCGCCACCGCACCCACGACTGCACCTTCCGGGCCGTCCTCATCGAGAAGGTGGAAGAACAGGTCGCCGAGCTCTACCAGCAGATCCACCTCTCTCACGAGGACCGCAAGGACATCGAACGCCACCTGCTGGCCGAACTGGAGCACATCGAGACCCACAAAGCCCACGACATCCGCTCCCTGACCACCCGACGCACCAACCTGGAGGACCAGCGCCGCCAACTCCTCCAAGCCCACTACAAAGGCGCCGTCCCCCTGGAACTACTCAAAGAAGAACAGAACCGCCTCACCCGCGAGCTCACCGCCATCCAGCACCACCTGAACGGCTACCACGCCGACGCCCACAAGGTCCGCCAGCACCTGACCCAAGCCCTCGACCTCCTCCAGGACTGCCACCGCCTCTACCAAGCAGCCCCCAACCACCTCAAGAAACTCCTCAACACCGTCTTCTTCGAACGCGTGCTGGTCAACCCAGCAGTAGATGAGGACGGACGAGTCATCCTGCCAGGCGGACAGAATCCTACGGAGGACAGCGCCGAGCAGGACCCCAGGGGCAGTACAGCCCAAGAGTCCACGGATCGGGCCAAGGGAGAAGTCGCAGGGACCGCTGGGCGTGTGAGCAGTGGGGATGGGGACCGTTCTGAGGCTCCAGCCGCTGCTGTGGATGATGAGCCCCAGACCGAACCACCGGCCCGACCACCCCTCCTGATCCGCGACTCCAGCAGCCGAACCAGCGCCGCCGGCTACCTGGCCTGGCCCTTCGACCAACTGACCAGCCACGGCCTGCGACACGCCGCCCAGCAATACACCCAGGCTGTTACTAGCGATGATGGCTCGAGCTACGACGCCGCAGGCGGCCCCGGGAGTCCTCACGACCCCTACACCACCTCACCCGCCTCATCCCAACGAAAAACGCCCACCCCTGAGGGTGAGCCTGCTTCGTTGCCTGAGACGGCCCCCGACACGATCTCGCATAGTGCGTGTTCGTATAGGAGCGTCGTGGTACCCCGCACAGGATTCGAACCTGCAACCTTTGGTACCGGAAACCAACGCTCTATCCAGTTGAGCTAACGGGGCACATTTGGTACGCCCGGCAGGATTCGAACCTGCGACCCCTTGGTTCGAAGCCAAGTACTCTAATCCGCTGAGCTACGGGTGCATTACCTTAACTATATCACATATTGTATAATCTAACTATGAATATACAGCAAGACATATCTCTCAAAAATCTTACGACAATGCAGCTTGGCGGTGTGGCACGGCAGGTTGTCGAAGTCAAAACTCGCGCCGACGTCGCCGAGGCCGTGCGTTATGCCCGCGAGCACAATCTACAATGGTATGTCCTAGGCGGAGGCAGCAATACTCTAGCTCATGACGAAGGTTTTGACGGTTTGGTTATTCTCAATCGTATTTCTGGTTTTGAAATTGTTGATGATGTAGATGAAGCAGCTGATGTAGTGAATATTGTAGTTGGCGCTGGCGAGACTTGGGATGATTTCGTGCGGCGGGCGGTCGAGATGGGCTTGAGCGGCGTGGAATGCTTGTCGGCGATACCGGGTACAGTTGGTGCCGCGCCAGTTCAGAACATCGGCGCTTACGGCCAAGAAGTTGCTTCGACGATTGTTTCGGTTAATGCTTATGACACGCGCGATAACGAATTTACAACTATTGATAATATTGAGTGCGAATTTGCTTATCGCCACAGTATTTTTCGCGGGCGCTGGGCGGGGCGTTATATTATCACTTCGGTGAAATTCAAGCTATCGCGGCGCGAATTACAACCGCCATTCTATGCAGCTATTCAGCGGTATTTGGATGAGCATGATATTGGTGAGCATTCGCCTCAAACCTTGCGCGATGTTGTTATGAAGATTCGTTTTGATAAATTACCCGACCCTCAAAAACGGCCTAATACCGGTTCGTTTTTCAAAAATGCCATCATTCCGGCTGGCAAATTAGACGAATTGCAGCGGGTATACCCTGATATGCCGCACTATAATATGCCGCACGACATGTACAAAATTCCGACTGGCTGGCTGATTGATAAATGCGGGCTCAAAGGCTCTCTGCATCATGGGATGCGCGTACACGACAAAAATGCGCTAGTTCTAATCAACGAATCGGCACGAAGCTATAACGATTTGGCGCAGGCTCGCCAAGAAATAATCACTGCCGTCAATCAAAAATTCGGTATCGTGATAGAGCAAGAACCGCTAGAAATCTCAAACAAAAGTTTCGAAAAAGCATAGCCATTTTATAAATAGTGCGCTACAATTAAATCATGAAACACAAAGAGGGTGGATTTACTATAGTTGAAGTGACAATTATAGTAGTGGTTGTTGGTATACTAGCTAGTATCGTTACAATATCTATCGCTAATGCTCGCACCATTTCGAGAGATAATACGTGGAGGCTTAACGCCCAAGCGATTGCCTCCAAGTTGGAGTTATACTACAAACAGGGTAAAGATATTACTACACTGGGAATGACTTACCCTACAACAAAAACCATAACTAATGATTTCTCTAAAGTGATCGACAATCCGGCAGTATCAGAATCTCCAACTAGGTCAGGCAATAGTCTCTTTGCTGCTACTACTGCTAGCAGGCTTAGCGCTAACGATGTAAATACTGGAGTCTATATCTACCAGCCGTTCGATTCAAATGGTAAGTTGTGTGTAACTGCGCCATGCGTGCGATATGTTTTGTATTATTATAACCAAGCGCATAATACGGTACGATGGATAGATAGTTTGAGGCAGCAATGATGGATTGCAGGAAAGCGGGATTTACTTTAGTCGAGGTCGTAGTAACTATGGTGGTGGCTTCGTTGCTGCTAATCGCTGCTATGCAGATCCAGTACCAAGCGACGAACTTATCGATTATTCAGTTGCAGCAAAGTAGAGCGAGTAACCTAGCCTACGACAATATGCGTAAATATGTCAACGACAGCCGTCCAATGTGGTTTAATTGTCCAGACTCGAAAGGTAGGCCTGGTGTGGGTCAGCAAGTACTGAAGGACACTACTGGCACTGTTGACGGGCTACCGGGCGCAGTTACTCAGCGAGTCGTAGCTACAGCACCGTATGGTTGTGGTGTATCAAGTGGTCTAGGCTTGCCGATAAAGGTAGAATCAATAGTTATATACAAGGGGGGGAGCTCAACTCATGCGGCGTATGCAGCATACTAATGTTACTGCTAGTTGGGGTTTTACTCTTGTAGAGCTGGTCGTTTCTATGACAGTCGTATCTATAATTATGCTAACTATAGGCGTTATGTTTACATCATCTTATCAGGAGGCTTTTAAGACTAAAGGGCAATCTGAGGCTGATAATTCATTGCAGAGTGCCTTCGACATCATTGAAAAAGATATTCGGTATAGTATTAGTTTTACTGGTACTAGCGGTGTTAATCCTTTTATTGACCGGTATGGAATGTCTACTAATGCACAGTCTACTCCATATGGTTGGAATTATTCTCTACCAAGTTTAATCCTTACTAGCTATGCTAGCAATCAACGGTCTTCTGCTGTGGCTCGTCATCCTGTATACGAAAACAGCCCGATCTCTGGATTCAACTGTACTAATCTTAAAATGTATCAGCCAAAAATAAGATATATGACTGTGTATTTTGTTCGTGATGGTTCTTTGTATCGTCGTATTTTGGTCGATAAGACTACTCCGCGATGCAACAACGAAGAGGTTGCTCAAAAACAGTCTTGCCCTATGGATGCTTTCAATAGCGGTACGGTAAATAGTTCATGCGAGGCTCGTGATGAGGAGCTTGCCCAAAATGTGTCTGCACTGTCTATTGAATATTATAATAGTAGCGGCGATCGCATACCTCAACAATACACTCCTGGTGGCACAGAGCATATTGCAGAAGCTCAGAGTGTCAAAATGACTTTGCGAATAACACCTCCGCCCGGTAATCATAGCCGTAGCCGTACTATGCAAATCATGAGGATAAATTAACTATGCGTATGAAGAACGGTTACTCATTAGTCTTGACAATAACCATGTCAGTCATTGTAATGGCTGTGCTATTTGGTATATATCGCGTAGTAGCAGCACTCTATACTAGTACAAGTGAGGGGTATTACATAAAACTAGCTGAAGAAGCGGGCGAGTCTGGTACAGCTTATGCTAATAACTGCTTAGGCAAGTATGGTAACACTCAGACGTGGGGCGATATTGGCAGCGGGAAAGAACTAACTACCGCCAGTGACTGTAGAGGTAATCAAAACGTTTATACTAATAACAAGTATGTGTTGATCAATAGTAAGGTACGAACCTCCTTCAAGGTAGGCAAATTAGAGGGGCACGCGGATCAGGCAGCTCAGATATCAGCTATCGGTGAAGCAGAGGTCTTGAATAGTAGCGGGGTTGTTATCAGGACGTATTCTGTAGTAGTTAAGAAATCAATTGTTTGGCCTACGAATTTGGTGGCTCAAAAGTCAGTTAGCGGTACTAGACGTACTTGCGGCATCTTGTCGGGTGATGTTTATTGCTGGGGAAATAATGTCTGTGGTCAGCTAGGTAATGGTAGATCGGGCAACTGCAGACAGGCTACAATTGAAAGCGGCTCTTCTGTGGACTCTGTTGTACCTGTGAAAGTTCTCAAGCAGATTGGGGTGCTTCTAGGCAAAAATATTACTGATATTTTCACAGCCCAATATCATACATGCGTAATAGCAGACGGCGAAGTCTATTGCTGGGGCTATAACGGCAATGGTCAGCTAGGTAATGGTAGATCAGGTGCTAATGAGTTTTCTAATGTACCTGTGAAAGTAGGAGGCTTGCTTGCAGGAAAGACTGTGACGACTATTGGCGGATCACAAAATGCTTCATGCGCTATTGCCGGCGGTAAGATATATTGTTGGGGAGATTATAGATTCAGAGGCGAATCAAATTCGTGGCCTAAATTAGTAGAAGCGGGCACGCATCCTGATGGCCTGCCGGGTAACTATATTGCAACGGGGCTATCTACTAGTGGCAGTCGTTCTGCTAATATGTGCGCTATCGCTGGTGGTTATGCCTATTGTTGGGGTCAAAATCACGCTGGTCAGGTTGGTAACGGCGGAGTTACTTCACATACACAAGTAGTGAATTACCCATCCATAGTAAAGGGACTAAGTAACGTCACAGCTATTTCTCAGGACGGATATCCATACCATACAACTCTTATGGGGCGTCAAACGCATATATGCGCTATCGCTAGCGGCAAAGTATATTGCTGGGGCGGTGGTAGTAATGGACAGCTAGGTTACCACGTTAGCGATTACTCCACTATGCCACAATTGACACGCATGTCATCTGGAAGGGAGTTCTTTGCGAGTCATGTTGAAGCGGGTATCAACCATACTTGCGCTCTCAATAGTAAGGACTCCAAGGTGTATTGCTGGGGTAGTAATGTCTACGGCCAGTTAGGCAATGGTACCAGAATTAATCATACACATATACCGACACCCGTTGTTGTGGGTAACGATGGCATACCGTATGGTCAAACTGTAGTGAATGTTGCTGGCGGTGCTAATCGCGGCTGTGCTGTGGTGTCGAATGGGCGGTCGTATTGCTGGGGCTGGAATAATGCTGGGCAAATTGGTGACAATACTCGTATAGATAGATTTACCCCGACAGAGTCGTTATTTTTGCGCCCGGTTGAAAATCGCTACATCTATTAAAAAACTACTTGCGCTTTCTTCACCGGTGTAGTATTATCAAATTACAATTAACTAACTAAAAATAGGGGGCACAAAAACTGTGACTACAAAACAACTTAAAAACCGAGGTTTCACACTCGTAGAGCTTTTGATTGTGATCGTTATCATCGCGATTTTGACGGTGATTTCACTGATTGCTTATAATGGTATTCAGAACCAAGCGAGGACATCTACTTCGCAAGCAGTCGTGAAGAGTGTCGCTGATAAAGCGCAAATTTATAATACAGAGGAATCGCACTTTCCAGCTGATATTGCGGCCATGACAGGTGCGGCTCAGACTAAGTCTTATCATATCGACGCATCTGCTGTGGTAGCCGGTGGAAATAGTGAGCCTAGTACAGGTCCTACTGGCGAGAATGGTCCAAAAACCGTTGCCTACAAAGCTTGCGTTAAAGATGGGAAAGAAGTTGGTGCCAAAATTTGGGGCTGGGATTATTCGAAAAATTCTGCTATCCTTCGTGAGGTAGGTGTTACTTCGTCGGGCTGTTAATTTAAGCGGCTTTGACTAAACTATTAAAAATACTCCGGGTTCGTACCGGAGTATTTAGTTGGTCGTATAGGTTATGCTTACGTTATAAGTAAACTTACTAATATAAAAGAGGTCTAAGAAACCTTTAATAGTATACTTTTATACTATCCTTGAATTGAATTAGTCTACGGATGTTGCGGTTATATATTTTTTAGTTCTCTACAAAACTTCCGTACTTCCTCGCGTAGTACGGCTAGCTTTTTTTCATCTTCACGCGCCTCGATTGCTTGCTTGATCCATTCGGCAATGCGCGCCATGTCGCTTGCCTGGCAGCCGCGGGTGGTGATGGCGGGCGTACCTAGGCGGATGCCACTAGGACGGAACATCGGCAGCGGGTCGTCGGGTACGGCGTTGGCGTTTAGTGTTAGACCGATTTTATCGATAGCGATCTCGGCAGTTTTGCCATCGATACCAAAACTCTTATTTATATCGGCTAATATCAAGTGATTGCTAGTGCCGCCAGTCACTAGCTGGAAGCCGCGTTTTTGCAACTCCTCGGCTAGCTGCGCGGCGTTATCGACGATAGCTTGCGCGTAATGGCGAAATTCCGGTTGTAGCGCCTCGCCGAAAGCTACCGCCTTAGCAGCTACAGTATTCATATGCGGGCCGCCCTGCATGCCAGGGAATACCGATCGATCTATCAGCGTGGGGATGTTTTCGAGTGTTTTGGCAGGTTTTTTGAGCGGACTAGTCACCTTGCCCATACTGAGTATTAAGCCACCACGTGGGCCGCGTAGCGTCTTGTGGGTAGTAGTAGTCATGACATGGAATCCGTAATCAAGCGGATTCTTAGCAACGCCGCCGGCGATCAGCCCGGCGATGTGAGCTACGTCGGCCATTAGTAGACAGTCATCAATTTCGCGGCCAATTGCGGCAAATTTTGCCCAATCCAGTTCACGCGGGTAGGCGCTGAAACCAGCCAAAATGATCCGTGGCTGATGTTCATGTGCTAAGCGGCGGATCTCTTCGTAATCAATCTCGCCGGTTTCGATATTTTTCATTTTGTAAGGAATAAAGTTATAAAGGTGGGCGCTGCGGGTGACAGGCGAACCGTGAGTTAAGTGTCCGCCATGGCTCAAATCCATTGCTAGAATGGTATCGCCCGGTTGACACCAAGCGCTGTAAACTGCTTCGTTGGCAGGTGCGCCGGAATGCGGCTGGACGTTGGCGTGGTCGGCGCGGAATAATTTCTTGGCGCGGTCAATAGCTAATTGCTCGACGCGGTCGGTGAATTCTTGGCCGCCGTAATAGCGCTTCCCAGGGTAACCTTCAGAATATTTGTTAGTAAAAACGCTGCCAAGCGCTTCGCGAACGTTTTTGCTGACGTAATTTTCGCTTGGTATTAGTTCCAAACCGTCGCGCTGGCGCTCTTCTTCGCCGGCGATGCAAGCGGCAACTACAGTGTCTGTCATTGTTATTCCTCCTCTTTATTATTTATATTTTAGCACTTTAACTGGTTACTTGTAATGCTTTAATAATGGATGTTGCTTGCATAGTTTGCTACGAGCAATTCCTTGACAATATATCATATAAGGTATATTATGTAGCCATGAAAACGGCGAAGTATCTCAAAAACATCGGCGCGCTCATTCAAGAAACGCGTCAAGCGCGCAATATGACTCAGAGTGAGCTGGCAGAAGAGCTAGGCACGAGCCAGTCGGCAATCAACCGGATCGAAAACGGCAAGCAAAATATCAGCCTTGAGATGATCGCGCGTATCGGCGAGGTGCTGTCGAGTGAGATTGTTCGTATCAATAGCTCAGGCAAGACCAACTTCCGTATCAACGGCGGGCGAGAATTGCACGGCGAGATTGAAATAAAAACCAGTAAAAACGCTGCTGTCGGCTTGCTGTGTGCTAGCTTGCTCAACAAAGGCAGGACGACTCTGCGGCATGTGGCACGGATAGAGGAGGTCAATCGCATTATCGAGGTGCTTGAGAGTATCGGCGTGCGATGCCACTGGATTGGCGAGCACGATCTAGAGATTGATCCGCCGAAAACTTTACAACTCGATAATATGGACATTAGTGCTGCCAAGCGGACACGCAGCATTATTATGTTTTTGGGGCCGCTCTTGCACCAGTACGAAACATTCAAAATACCATTTGCTGGCGGCTGTAGTCTGGGTACGCGGACAGTTGAGCCGCACATGGCAGGTTTAGCGCCATTTGGTTTGAATGTCGAAGCGACTAATGACAATTATATGGTGACAGCCAAGCCGCAGTGTGTCGATCGGGCAATTATTTTGACCGAGCGCGGCGATACGGTCACCGAGAACGTTGTTATGGCGGCGGCGCTTTATGATGGCACGACTATTATTCGTAATGCTAGTCCGAACTACATGGTGCAAGATGTTTGTTTCTTCCTCGAGAAGTTAGGTGTTAAGATTGAAGGTATCGGCACAACAACGCTAAAAATCACTGGCAAAAAGTCAATTGATTGCGACGTTGAATGTTTCCCAAGCGAAGATCCGATCGAGGCGATGAGTTTCGTGGCGGCTGGCGTCGTGACTAATTCAGAAATTACTATCAAGCGCGTGCCGATAGAATTCATGGAGCTAGAGCTGGCGACCTTGGCCGGTATGGGCTTGCGATATGATATTTCCGAAGAGTACATGGCACGCAACGGCCGTACGCGTCTAGTTGATATTGCGCTAAAAAAATCCGAGTTGCATGCGCCAAAGGACAAGATTCACGCTTTGCCTTTCCCGGGTATCAATATGGATAATTTGCCGTTTTTGGGTTTGTGTGCGACGGTTGCTGAGGGTCGCACGCTGATTCACGATTGGAGTTATGAAAACCGAGCAATTTACTTCACTGAGCTCACCAAGATGAATGCTCAAGTGAACATGGTTGATCCGCACCGCGTTTATATTTCTGGCCCGACGCGCTGGAAACCGGCTGATATCACGGCGCCAGCAGCGTTGCGGCCGAGCGTGGTGATTCTACTGGCTATGCTGGCGGCTCCTGGCAAATCAGTACTGCGCGATGTTTACAATATTAATCGCGGTTACGAAGATATAGCCAATCGTCTGAATTCGCTCGGCGCTGATATTGAAACGGTCTGGGAATAGGTGACAAAAAGCAAGTCATCTGGTATAGTGATTAGTGCTTGGCGGAAGTAGCTCAGTTGGTTAGAGCGCTGGATTGTGGCTCCGGAGGCCGTGGGTTCGAATCCCATCTTTCGCCCCAAGCAAAACGCCCGGTTTTCATTTATTCCGGGTGTTTTGCTTTGTTGAAAATATAAATAGCTATCGGTTGAATGGGTAGCGATCGCGTGGTGTTTTGATTGTTTCGGTAGTAGGGTTGGCGCGCGATGAAGGCGCGGAACTAGTTTGTTGGCTCATTCGTTTAGCTTCCGCTGGAGAGCTGGCGCCAGAGACTCGTGAATTTAGCACTTGAGTTTGGTTAGTTTGCTTATCATCATTGTTGTCATCATCGTCGTTAGTATTAGCTATTTGCTGGTCTCGCCAGGAACGGCGATAGCTATGCCTGATTTCAGCGTCGTCGTATGCACCAACGTGCTTACGGCTGATAGCTAGTCTTTGTCGGAAGCTTCTTTTGATAACTCTGCCGCCGATTTGCGGCCTGCCGATTAATCCGCTTGAATGCATAGCGTCGTTCTGCGTGCTATTGGTCGAAAAACGATCAAAAAGACGTCCCATGCTTTTATTATACACGAACGTGATGATATAATACATAGCACGCGGGTGTAGTACAGCGGTTAGTATACAAGTTTTCCAAACTTGGGATCGGAGTTCGATTCTCCGCACCCGCACCATAAACATCGCCGCCCCGATAGCTCAGCTGGATAGAGCAGAGGACTTCTAAGCCTAAGGTCGCAGGTTCGAACCCTGCTCGGGGTACCATTGATTAGCAAATAACAAAAAACTCATCATTACGATGAGTTTTTTCATGAAGCTTCGTGGAGGGCCAGGAGGGGCTCGAACCCTCGACACCCTGCTTAAGAGGCAGGTGCTCTAACCAGCTGAGCTACTGGCCCATGCCATTTTATTATAGTGCATACAGAGGTAAAAGTAAAGGTGCTTATCTGTATTTTCTCAATGAATGACTAGTGGGTTTGATGATGCTTACGCTTGATAATTTCACGAAAATCGACGATAATATACAGAATAATGCCAGAGTTAAACAAAGTTGGCGCCCATCTACAGGCAGGTACTATCTATGCGCAGCAACAATCTGATGAACTCCAGCGTACGCTTGGCAAGGCTGATAAAGTCAACGTTGTAGGCGCTGGCGGCATGCTAACTGCAGCTTACGAGCAATTGCGCAATGCTGCCGAGAATACCGAGGAGCATTTGCTTCTGCAGAACGCTATCCGTCGCTTTTTCAAACAATCGTTTATCGTGCGCGATGAAGCATTGGTGCGTAAAAGCGGCGAAGAACTGGTTGTAGAGTTGACTTTTGCGGGATATCTGCCTAACGACAGCGTTTCGCGCGACCAAATCAAAGAAATTTCAAAGCTGGCAGTGGCACATTATGCGGCATATGAAAAATTGATAGCTAATCGTACTATTAATTTAGACCGTTCGTCGGCTTGGGTCTTAGAGACACTATCGGTATTGGTAGCAAATGTTCTGGTTGATCATGCTAATGACCACGCTTTTATCAATTTTGCGTATGAATATTTTGAGTCGGCGATTCCTCGAGCGGCGCTGCGATCGACTTCGGCTGACGAATATGGAGCGGTGTTATATGTGGCTATCCAACAGTCGCTAATGAAAAGCGACGTGGCGACGGTGCGAGCTGGTTTGTTGACTCGTTATGGCGTGACAGTTGATCTGCTTGATAATTTTGTAGCCTTCAACCAAAAGATTGATAAAATGCTGCGTGGTGCTGCTGTCGATGAGTTGCATCGGATTGTCGATAGGCAAGGTGCGCCGCTGCGGATTATTCGCCACATGATAGAAACGCAGGATGACTTTCCGAAACTATTGCAAAAACGCGAAGTGTTTCTCGACGAATTTGAGCACCAAGTTAATCGCGAATACTCTAGTATCATGTCGCGAATCAATCGGGCGATTTTGCGCAGCGTGATTTTTTTGGTGATTACTAAGTTTTTGATAGGTATTGCCATTGAGGTGCCGTATGATCTGTGGGTGCATGGCCAGATTGAATGGTTAGTTTTGATGATTAATTTATTTTTCCCACCGGTGTATATGGTGCTACTGCGCTTGACGTTGAAAGTGCCAGGGTATGCTAACACCGAGGCTTTGATTAAACGTGCTGATCAAATGATTTATGGAGATGATGATGCGACATTAGTACGAAGGCGTCTCTCTGGGCCGACGTATGGCCCTATGTTTTCGATCATGTATGGCGTAGTAAGTCTGGCAGTGTTTGCGCTAACGACTTGGCTATTAACGCTAATTGGTTTTTCGGCAGTGCATATTGCGATTTTCTTTGTGTTTTTCTCGGCGGCGAGTTTCTTGGGATTCCGTTTGAGCCGGCTGATTCGCGATCTGGAGATTGTCCGCAGCGCCAGCAATGGTTTTACGTTTGTGCGCGATACTTTGTATCTGCCGTTTGTGGTGGCCGGCCGGTGGATGAGCGATAAATACGCTCAAGTCAATATCGTTTCGATGGTGCTAGATATGTTGATCGAACTGCCGCTGAAAACGATTTTGCGTAAAATTCGCCAGTGGGCAGCATTTATTGATGACAGAAAGGACAATATATCATGAAAGAATTGAGTGGCCGGGAGTTGCAGGGCTTTATCAAGGAGAGACAAGCGCGCCAGGTACGCAATTTGCGCCAAGAGCATGGTATTATACCGAAGCTAGTTATCATAATGAGTGAAAACGCTAGCCAAGCTATCCAAACCTATGTCCGTATGAAAAAGCGTTATGCGGCAGATATTTTGATTGACGTTGACGTGCAGGCGGTAGCGCAGTCCGATATTGCCGCGGCAATTCAGCAGGCTAACACCGATACTACAGTGCAAGGTATAATTCTGCAATTACCGATCGACGATGTGTCGCAGACCGAAGAGCTATGCAGATTGATTGCGCCAGACAAAGATGTTGACGGTTTGAGTGCGGACGGTATCTATCCTAGTGCTACAGCGCAGGCGATTGATTGGCTGTTGGCCGGATATAATGTCGAGTTGTCGGATAAGCAAATTGCAATCGTTGGTCGCGGTAAATTGGTTGGCGCACCGCTCGAGAAAATGTGGCGCCAGCGAGGTCTAGACGTACGTGTTTATGATAAAGCCAAGCCAGCGACTGCTGCTGAATTGCAAAAATGCGCCGTGATTGTAACGGCGACAGGCGTGCCGCATTTGATTACGGCTGAGATGATAGCGCCAGGCGCTGTTGTCGTCGATGCCGGTACGGCTAGTGAAGGCGGCGTGCTAGTTGGCGACGTCGATGACGCAGTCCGCCAGCGTAGTGATATCACGATCACGCCTAAAAAAGGCGGTGTTGGACCGCTAACTTACGCGGTATTGTTTGATCACTTGATTGAAGCGTGTTTGCGGCAGCTTGGAAAGCTGTAGCGTGATTGTTTGTTATTTACTATTTAGAGTCTCTTTGACACGGGCGACGACTTGGCTTGGCGTCAGGTTAGCCTTGACGATGTAGCTGTCTATACCTAAGCGTCGCAGTTCGGCTGGAGCTTCCTCTTCGCCAAGATTAGTCAAAATAATAACTGGTGTATTGGCGTTGGCGGTCTGATGGCGGATTTTTTGCAACGCTTCAGTGCCGTTCATATTTGGCATCTGTAGATCAAGCAATATGATGTCTGGATTGGCGCGCTGAACAACTTTGACGCCAGCTTCGCCATCGCTAGCAGAGACTACTTCAAAACCGGCCGCTTCAAACTTCATGCGGTACATTTGGTTGATTACTTGATCGTCTTCGATGATAGCGATAGTTGTCATGCTTTTATGATATCACATTCTGGATTTTCGACTAGCAAAGCTCTAGCGTTATTGCCTAGAAACGTGTACTATAAAGCTAATGAAGCGGCTTTTTGGCAAAATTCGTCGGCCATCGTACCGTTCGCAGCAAGTTGTCGACGTACTGACTCGCAAGATGGTTGACGCCAAGGATATTGACACGCTGCTTAGCGGCTATCTAGAGACTTTTGTCGAAGTATTGCGAGTGCGCTTTGCGGGAGTGGTTTTTTGCGATAGTTATCATCGTCCGCACATTGCTGGCAGGCATAATGTGCCGGCTTGGATGGATGCGCAGACGCTGGAATCTCTTGATATTAATGAGCATGCTTCGTATGGTATCGCATCGATTTTGCCTCTGTGTGTTGCGGGGCAAAGGATTGGCTATCTGGTGGTTGGCGAACGGCGCGATGGCCACGAGATTCGTAGTAAAGAGCTCGAACTGTTTGATGTTTTGGCGCGTAATTTGTCGGTGGCGCTGCTGAATATGTTTCGTCTAGATGAGATTCGCCGCCTAGCGGGCAATTTAGAAAAAGAAGTAGACGAGGCAACACGCCAGCTACGTCAATCAAACAAGAGATTGCAAGCGCTAGACGCTACTAAAGACGAGTTCGTCAGCATGGCTAGCCACCAGCTGCGAACACCACTTACAAGCGTAAAAGGTTATTTGAGTATGGTCCTTGAAGGCGATGCCGGCGAAATTACTCAGACGCAGCGGCAATTGCTAGAGGAGGCTTTTCGCAGCAGCGAGCGAATGGTGCGGCTAGTTAGCGATTTCTTGAATGTTAGCCGTTTGCAAACCGGTAAGTTTGTTATTAATCGCACTGCTGTTGATTTATCGCAACTAGTTGCCGAAGAAGTGGCTAATGTTGACCAGGTGGCGAATACTCACAAAATTAAAGTGTCTTATCGGCGGCCAGCGCGCTTTCCGATTCTTTACCTTGACGATACCAAAATTCGCCAAGTTATTATGAATTTTATAGATAATGCGATTTACTATTCGCCGGATGCTAATGTAGTGAAAGTTCGATTATCGGTTGAGGACGGCGAGGCGGTTTTGCGGGTGATTGATAAAGGAATAGGCGTGCCTATTTCTGCCAAGAAAAAGCTTGGTACGAAGTTTTTCCGAGGCGACAACGCCCGGCGGCAACGGCCAGACGGTACCGGTATAGGCTTATTTTTGGCAAAAAAGGTTATTGAGGGGCATGGTGGTACGATGATTTTTGAATCCGAATTAGATAAGGGTAGCACGTTCGGCTTTCGCTTGCCAGTCGCAAAATTAAAATTATCACCAACACTAGACGGCGAGAAAGCATAAATGGTATACTTTTAGTATGAAGAGGAAGACGGGAATAATCTTAGGTATTATTGTAATAATAGCGTTGATAGCGACCGGGATTGCTGCAGTTATGGGTTATGTCTACGGTGGAATAAAGGTGCCAGATCAGCGGGTGGTAGTACACTATAATGTGTGCGATGACAAAGTGGCAGACAAGATTAATGAGAGTATATATTCGCCAGATAAATTGAGGCAGGTTGTCAGGGATATAGAAAAGAAGAATCATTACCTAGATGATGCTACGTGTGTGGCGACCGTGTATTTCTATTATGCTACTAATAATGATTTAGGTAGAGATACCCAAAAAGTCAATGAGTTATATAACAAAATGAAGAGCCTGTCCGACAAGGGTATATATGCCAGCGGTAAGTTGATTATATCTACTAATGTAGAGCAGCTAGGCAATCTTAGAAATAAACAAACACTACCCAGGAATAAACAATGACAGGTAGATCAACGTTGCGCTGGCTAAGCTGTTTTGTCGGCGTTGTAGTTGTCGCTTTTGTTTTTGCAGCGATATTTTGCAGTGATACCTCTCATGCTATGCATGGATGGAACACTGGACGTAATACGGCCGAACAGAGAGGGTGGGGCGGGAATCCTTGTGGCGATTATAGATATTTAGCTGATCCGTGTGCTGTCTGGTGGCCTTCTTACCATGGATCGGGTTATTTTCAGACGGCAGGTCTTACTCCAGAGTACCCACTAGAGATGGATTGGAATGCTACATCGATATACTTTGCCATACGAGGATCATGGAATACACAAGAATATCGCAGGCCACTTGATGTTTACTCGTTGTTTTCGTTTAACGGGCAGGGTCGACATACCTGGGTCACAAATGGTCACGTAGACGGTAACGGTAATTATTACTTTTTCCGTGGACGCTACGACGGGGGCGGTCCTACCTATCAGTGGATTAACGGAGAGAGATGGGGAGAGGCTGGCGTTAGATGGGATGAACACGACCAGCTGGACGTGGGGGTCGATGTCAGAGGTGTTGGAACTCCTGGTGGCGGACCAGTAAAGATTACTTTGGGAGCTAAAAGCTGTATGGCTCTCTGGAGGAATGGCGCAGCATATACGTATAGTGGAGCGAGTATAAATTGTGGCACAGATAATATTACCCTGTGGGTGCGGCGCGGTGGATTTCCAAGAGGGTGGAATATCCAGGGAGAAAATTATGTGTATAATCGCTCTGAAGACAGGAGCTATGCGAATTATAATAACTCAAATGCTTATGGCAGCTCTCGACCTTATGCGCAAGGACATGCAGAAGGCCAGCCTACGGTTTTGCCTGGTAAACGCGCTGAATTTATAGCGAATGTTCGAAATATTAGGTACTCGAACTTTCAGCATGTAGATTCAGATATACAAGTGGTTGTAGAGTCGGCGTATTTCAAAAACTTTAATGATGTGGTTAATTGTGCAGGTAAAGATTGGCGGCACTGTGGAGGCAGCGATAATGGGCATAGAGCGCTGATTACATATGGAGCTGTTGGTGACAGATATGGCAACAAATGTCGGGCAGTGCCTGGTAATTTGGTGCAACGTCCAGATCAGCTAGTAAACTGGAGCGGACGAGAAGACGATGATTGTATGAGGGTTCTTGTGCCAAACGATAATAGTAAGATAGGCTCTTATATATGCACTCAAACATGGTGGTCGTGGCCAAATTCCACTAGAGGAGGATGGACAACTAGCGAGCCTGCTTGCGCGCGCGTGGCTTCAGATTTCAATCTCGTACCAGGGGTTGGTCCTGCTAATGGGTCGACTGCTATTGGTGCTATGGAGAAAGGTAATGCAACAACGCTCGATAGTACCATATACAACACTGGAGGACGTCGTGAATCTGGCGCTAATAGCGATGCGGATGTCTTTACGTTTGCGTTTACTGGCTCCACAGCAGCTATGTCAGACAGCCAGCTAGGAGACATGTTAAAAGGTGTATTCAATAAAAGTAATGGTGATCGCTATTATGCAGAGACTAATTATAGTGCGAATATGAATACTTGCGCATGGCTCAACGCCCAAGCACAGTTAGCTGGTAAGATCAGCGACTGTACGCCGACTAACGCCAGAAGCAGCTCATTTGACAATACAGAGGTAATTGACACTTCAGCTCTTGACGCTGCTCGTTATACAGTTGGCGATGTAGTGTGCCGCGTGGCGACGGTTAATAGGTATAATTGGAATACGACGAGTGATGCCTTAAAGCGCCGTGTCTCGTATCCGCGTTGCTACCGCATATCCAAGAAACCGATGGTACAAATCTGGGGTGGTGATGTGCGCGTAGGATCAAGTAATCTCTCAAATGTTCTGTCTACCCCGAAATACAAGTCTGGTATCTATACTGGTGGTGCTCGGACATTAAACATCGGCAACTCGCCTCATTCAATTGGTAGCTGGGGTGAGTATGGGCTATTTGCGCCGGAGATTTCATCTTATGGTAGGTCGAATGTAGTATCAGCATCAGGTGGTGCTCTTTCTGGTATGGGCACGACATCGCGTTTGGGCACAGTATCTGGTGATCAGTTGAATGGCTTAACTTTTGCTAATAGTAAAGCTATATATGGTCAATGGGGAACTATTGGCGCTCAGAATACCGTCAAATCTAGTTACTTCGGTTCGCAGCAGTCGCTTTCTGGTGAAAACATATCGTTAAACGGGCTGAATGGATCATACAAACTATCTTCGTCGCGCTCAATAGTGACGCTATCGGGCGGGGCTATTGGGGCCGGTAAATCTGTTATAATTGATGCCGGTAACAAAACAGTGGTTATTGATAATGATATTCGCTACGACTCTAGCAATTTCTCTAACGCTAGTCAGTTGCCGCAAGCTATTATTTATGCACGTAATATAATTATTAAAGATAATGTTACTAATGTCGATGCTTGGCTGATTGCTACTGGTACTAATAATGGTGTTGGCGGCGTGATTTCGACCTGCGAGGTCGATGAGAGCGGCATTCGGTCGGCGTTGACGCGGACTGATTATACTAGTGGTTTGAAATCAACCGTTTGCGATAAACCGCTGCAGATCAATGGTACGGTATCGGCACGTGTGCTGCAATTGCGTCGTACACACGGTGCTGATGGTACTACTGGTAACGAGAACGGTTACACTACTCCAGCCGAAGTTATAAACGCACGGATGGACACTTACATCTGGGCGTATAATCGAGCTAGTATGAATAGCTCTATATCCACTGATGTCACAACTGAACTGCCGCCGAGGTACTAAGGCTTGACTTATTCTCTCGTGCTTGTATGGATAACGATAATCTGTTAGAATAACTGGGATATGGCCTTATCGTCTAACGGTTAGGACACCAGGTTTTCATCCTGGCAATCCGGGTTCGATTCCCGGTAAGGTCACCATTATGGAATCAAGAGGCTCTTTGGAGTCTTTTTGTTTGTCCTTCAATCTGTAAAACATACTCAAACCGTCCGTTCCAAACTTTTCTTTTTAAGATTAAAAGAATGCTATTCTCGGTAACCATCTTTTGAAATATAACTTTTTCCGTGTCAGAATTTTGCAGCATGCGGGCAGGTGTATCCATAAAATTACAAGACAGGTGTAGTTCATCTGTTCAATTAAAACGCAAGGTTAGCGTTCTGCAACTCTGGCGATTTTGGCAACATGGACATATTCTTACGACGATATTTGATATAATAAAAAAGTCTAACCAGTTTTATAGAGTACCGCAATTTCTTTGCGTGGTATTAAGCCTTCAAAATGGCACCATGCGAAGTAAATTAGGGCTTAATACTCTATTTACTGGTTAGACACCAAGCGTGGTGTCATTTTTATTACTAAAGAGTAGGAGGAAGTAATGATATTCAATAAGAAACCAACGATCACAGAAGAGCTAAACTCATACGCGACGGCGTTACTTCATCTATCTGCAAAGAGTGCAGAAGGGCTAAGAGTAGAGTATAAGTTCTCGGAGGAAAGCAGCACTCTAGTCATGATTCAGATAATTGGCTTTTCGCTCATTAACCTAAGGAGGCAATTTGCCGCTAACGGAGTAGACGATTCCGTTTTTGGAAAATGTGCCTCGAACATTACGGAAAACATGGCTAAATTATGATAGATGATGCTAGCAATAGGCCAGCATTTCTATCGTTCTTTCAAGATAAGATACAGATATTGATTAATACATATAGCAATCTTCCTTTGGAAAATAGCGATCAATCAAAGGGTAAAAGCGGGACGCTATTGTGGGAGTATGGAAAGCTTATGTCGGAAACTATTACAGGAGAAGAAAAAGATCTAGTATCTATTCTGGAATGTATTTCTGTAATAACAAACGTCCAAAACGCAGTAAAGACAGGTAGACTCCTAAGGGCGGTCAAGTGATATGGACGCGGCAAGTATAAATTGGTTAACAGTTTTAGTTTTTGCAATCATTGGCGGTGGTTTTATAGGGCTTGTAATGGGTCATAAGATTAAAGACGGTCCAGTAAAAGTCCTTACTACTCCTATGATATTTCAGACTGGTGCAACTAATACTGTTCTGATAGTTATCGGACTAAGTCTTATTGCTTTATGTTTTACAGTAAGCATATGGCACGGTGTGGCCGCTATAGCTTTAGGCTTTATAACCGAGTCCTTCGTTGGCGCTAAGGTGATGTATGATGAAAAAGGCGGTATCGGGAAGGCTATTAAAACAACCATCATCCTTCTGCTCGTGGTGTGTCTACCTTTTGGAGGCTACCAATACCACCAATATAACCGCTCACCAAACGAGAAAGACAAGTTGACCTTTATATATGAGTGCGATGAGTATTATACAAACGAGGTATTTAAGAGTGAGCGTTCACGAGATACAGCAAAAGCTATATGTAATTGTTTATGGCCGGATTTAGTCGGTAAATATGGAACTATGGGAAAAATTAATGATGTAGCTAGATGGAGTGGTAGCGTAACTCATGGGGATAAAGAATTCAACCACATGAGCAAAGTGTGCTTGGATGATTACCGCAACAGGAATTAACATAAATAAAAATAGATAGCCAAAACTACTAGAATTCGACGATTCTAACTCTGTTAAATTACTATAATCGGCAATATACACTTATTTGTATGCATATAATAGACCATCCATATCTTTCCATAACACGAGTTTTGTATAAATTATCACTAATTTCCGTAGCTAGCTAATAGCTATGGCTGTTAGGCTGGTAACCCCTCCCGCACCCCACTCGTAACATATCTCATAAGGCTACCCCTTTAGTTTTATAAAGCTAGTATATTAATCCTATAGAACGCAAGAAGTGCATAGTACTCATCATAAAATGCTGCTAGTGGAGAATGCGTTGATTAGTTCCAGTACCGTAACGGATGTATTATGCCAGAGATAAACCCCTCATAAGGTGATGTAGCCGCCTGAGCTCCATGAAGATATCGTTCCAATTCGATTCAACGACATTCACCATCAAGGAATTTATGTTTGGCTCAGATCTGAAATAGCTCGTTTACCTCTTGTAGCGAGCTGTTTTTATAGACCTCGAAGTTTATTCCACTCCGGATTAGTATTTGTTGGTATGACGCTTAATGAGAGTATTCGTTGAAATTGCCGTACTCTCGACCGTTAGTTAAAATTGGCGTATAATATTCCTGATGAGCAATACGTATAAAAGAACTAAGATACTGGCGACTCTGGGGCCAGCAACAAATTCACCAGAGAAAATTAAACAACTAATCGAGGCAGGGGCTAATGGTTTTCGCTTGAACTTTAGCCACGGTTCGTACGAAGAGCGACTTGACCAGATCAAGTGGATTCGCGACGCTAGCGCCGAAGTTGGCCGAACGGTAGCGATTTTGCAGGACTTGCAAGGTCCGAAAATTCGCCTCGGTGTACTCAAAGACAATCACCTTGACGTCGAGGCTGGCGACGAGATAGTGCTTGATCATGCGATCGAAGAGCATGACGGTAGCGCTAATTTGCCGATTCAATATAACCTGGCTAACAAGGTAAAAGTTGGCGAGCCAGTGTATCTATTTGACGGTAAAATTCGCGGCGAAATGATTGAGCGGGTCAGCGATACAGCGATTAAAATCCGCGTACTTAATGACGGATTCTTGATGAGCCGGAAAGGTTTGAATTTGCCGGATACCGACTTTGGCGGCGATATTTTGACGCCGAAGGATTTGGCAGATGTGGAATTTGGTGCCGACAAAGATATTGATTTTGTGGCGTTGAGTTTCATTCAGAGTGCTGACGACATTAATAATCTGCGCCAAATTATGCTTAGTCATGGTTCGACGGCGCAAATTATCGCTAAAGTTGAGACTAAAGCAGCCATTGAAATGGAGGCGCTTAAGGAAATCGTCAAGGCGGCAGATGGCGTGATGATTGCGCGCGGCGACTTGGCCGTCGAGACTAGTCCAGAGATCGTGCCGATTGTCGAACGCGAAGCGATTCGTTTATGTCGCAAGTACGGCAAATTGTCTATCGTGGCAACACAGATGCTGGCTAGTATGGTTGACAACCCTGAGCCAACGCGCGCTGAGGTCAGCGACGTAGCGACAGCGGCGATTCTTGGTACTGATGTGGTGATGCTTTCTGACGAGACTGCTAATGGTGATTACCCTGTCGAAGCGGTGAAAATGATGGCTAAGACAGTGCGTTATACGCAGTCGCGCTGGCCAATGAACGACATGCCGATTGAGTATGGCGAGAAAAACCGCCGCCGCAATGCGATTGCTAACGCATCGGTGGTAGTGGCTGATCAAGTTAAGGCTGATGTGATAATTGCAGAGACTAAATCTGGTGCGACAGCAGCGCGGATAGCGGCGTGTCGGCCGGAGTTGCCAATCATTGCTGTGACGCCGAATGCACGTGTTGCTCAACAGTTGGCGCTATCGTACGCTACTCGCTCGTATGTACGCAAGGAGGGTGAGCATATAGGTACGAAACTGGCTAAAGAACTATTAGACTGGGGATCTTTTGGGCATGATAACCGGTTGACGGCAGTAGTAGTTAGTGGTCGTCAGCCAGGTGTCGCTGGTGGAACTGATACGCTGCGTGTCCGTGTTGTTGAGTAGCATGATAGTATAATAGACAAACGCTTCGCCAAATAGCGAAGCGTTTTCGCGTAAAAAACTGGACGGACGTTGATAACTGTAGTAAACTAGACACAAGGGTAAACATAAGCAAGTATAAAACGTGGGCAAGAAACTTATTATTGCAAACTGGAAGATGAACCTCACTGTCAATGAGGCGAGTTTGTATGTCCATAAGCTTGACAAGCTAGCTGGCAAACTCAAGCATACAGAGGTGGTCTTAGCACCGACAATGTTAGCACTGCAGCCGCTCAATATGCAGGTGCAGCATCATCATTTTAACTTGGCGGCGCAGAATTTTTATTGGCGCGACAGAGGTGCTTATACCGGTGAAGTATCGGCTGCACAGCTACGTGGTGTTGTGCAGTATGGTTTAGTCGGTCATAGCGAGCGGCGACATATCTTCGCTGAACGCAGCAAAGATATTCGTAGCAAAGTACAGGCGGCTGTGCGTAATAATATCGTACCGGTACTATGTATAGGCGAGACGGCTCAAGAGCGCGCTGATAAGGAGACTTCTGATGTGATTCGCGACCAACTAGTTGGTGGACTTGCTAATATTACTAGCGTTGAAGTTGGCCAGATAGTGATAGCATACGAACCGGTATGGTCTATTGGCACTGGAAAGTTTGCTTCACCACGTGATGTTGAGCGCGCCGTTAAATATATTCGCTTGCAGGTTGAGCATCTTTTTGGTAAGGTTGCATCTGAAAAAGTTAGAGTCCTCTATGGTGGCAGTGTCAACCCTGACAATGCGGTGACTTACTTGCGGATACCTGGCGTAGACGGATTGCTGATAGGTGAATCTAGTCTTGATGTCTATGCTTTTGCTAACGTGATTAAGAAATGCGAGACGACATTCTCAACCTCAGCAAAGAAAGGTAAATAACAATGGCAGAGTTTGATTTCGACGAACTAGACCGATCTATTACCGAGGCCATGTCTAAGAGCGGCCTGATAAAAGATAATAGTCAGAGCCAACCTGCCGCAGATCCGGCTCAGCCAGTGTCGTCTAAGCCGATTGATACCGAACCAGCGGCAGATGAACCGAACAAGCTGGCGCCTGGCCCTGGTCCTGTTGCTAGTGTTGCGTTGCCGTCAATTCATCCGTTGCAACCGCCGCAGACGGCGGCTACTCCTGCGTCAGCGCCAGCACCATCGACAGTCAATACACCGGAAACGATTTCATCTACACCAGCGATTTCATCAGATTTGCCGTCACCAGCGCCAGTAGCGGTAGCTCAGCCAGTTGCAGATCAAGGCGGTCTAGCGCCAGCTCAAACTGGTTCGCAGATTCCCGTAAAGATTAAACATCGCGGTCATTTTATGGATATGGTGCACCCATCGTCAGACATGAGTAAGCCTGTTAATAAAGCTAGCAGAGGTGTTTCGGTGCCGCCAGCCTCTAACGCTCCGGTTGTGGATTCTATTATGCCTGCTGCGCGACGAGCGGCTCAGTCTAACCTAGAAGATCAACCGGGCGTAAGGACGGAGCAAGTCCAGTCGAATGGATTAGGCTATTCGGGTGTGGCTGGGGAGGTATCTAATGGTGTTGCGATACCGCAACAATCGGCGTCGGACGCTGTATCGCCAAGTAGTACCCAGCCATCGTCGCAATCATCAGTGTTTGCTCCCGCTTCGAGTGGAAGTGAGAATTTGAGTAAAGAACCTAAGGGTACAGACGACAATAGTGATGATGGTAAAAGCAAATCATATGCTATTGGCGGGACTCACGGTCGAGATATAGCACCTTCGGCTGAACTTGTAGAGTCGCTTCAGCGTAATGCACAGGAAGCTAGTAATGAAGTTGGGTTTTCTCAGGCAGAATCGCGAGCTAACGATATTCAATCTATTGAAGAAGCATCGGCCGAGAATGATGAGGATGATACTAGGACTCAGGATACTCCAGCCGTTATCAAAAAGCGGAAGATGGCGCCTATTACTAGTGCTGATAAGTCTAAAAACAGCGAGCCGGCGCCAGCTAAGCTTGAATCTGTTGCCGAAACTAAAGGTCATGTTGTTGACACCGAAAGTGCTGTTGGGCAGCCTACGGAAGCTAAGTCAGAGTTGCCTGCAAACGGCGCAGATAGGCCTGCGAGCCAGCAGCAGGTTGAGGCTGATGCCGACACAGAAGAGGAGGTGGCGGCGGAAGCAGCTCCTGTTCACGAACAGACTATCGACGAGATTGAATCCGGCGCGATTTACGATACTTCGGAATACTACACAGAGGTGAAAGACGATAAATCGCGCAAAAAATCGCGCCACTCAGGCCTGAAGTGGTTCTTGATTATTGTAGTATTCTTAGCACTGGGCGCGCTGGCCGGAGCTGGATACTTCTTCCTGACTCGATACTAACGCGGTATAATAAGTTACGATGGATATACTTGATAGTCTTAACGATGCGCAAAAAGAAGCGGTCGTTTATGCTAATGGGCCGCTACTAATTCTAGCAGGCGCTGGTAGCGGCAAGACCAAGACGCTGACACATAGGATTGCCTATCTACTGACACAACAGCGTGTTTGGCCAAATGAGATTTTGGCAGTGACCTTTACTAACAAAGCGGCGCGCGAAATGCGCCAGCGCCTGGCGGCATTGACTAACCAGCATAACACGCGGCAATTTATGCCGTGGATGGGTACGTTTCACGGTATATGTGTGCGGATTTTGCGGCGAGACGGCGAAGCTATTGGTGTACCTGCAAATTTCATTATCTACGACGAGGATGATCGCCAAGGTTTGATCAAGCAGTCTATGAAACAGCTGTCAATCGCACCAGACAAGCTCAAACCGCGTTCAGTTAGCGCTGCGATCTCTAATGCCAAGAACGACTTATTAACACCTGATGACTATGCTGCTTCGGCTCAATACCCTACACAGCAGAACATTGCCAAGATCTACGATTTGTATGAACGCCTGCGCAGCGAAGCTGGTGCGCTAGATTTTGATGATTTGCTGATCGAGACGGTGCGGCTGTTTCGCGATGCTAGCGAAGTGCGCCAGAAGTATCGCCAGCATTTCAAGCATATTCTGATCGATGAGTATCAAGACACCAACGCTGCGCAGTATGCTATCGTTAAGTATTTGGTCAACGAAGCGCGCAACATTTGCGTAGTTGGCGACGATTGGCAGTCAATTTATAGTTGGCGCGGGGCGGATTTCAAGAACATTCTTAATTTTGAGCGTGATTTCCCGGGAGCGAAAGTTGTTAAACTGGAACAAAACTATCGTTCAACTGGCGCTATTCTCGAGGCAGCACAAAAAGTTATCGCTAAAAATGTCGAACGTACCGACAAGAAGCTTTGGACGGCGGCGGGCAATGGTGCGCCAGTACAAATCCAATCAGCGCGCGACGAAGCCGAAGAGGCTTATGTGATAGCGAACCGTATTGCAGCGCAGGTATCAATTGGCGCGCGTCGTTACGGCGATTTTGCCGTGTTGTACCGCACTAATGCCCAGAGTTTTGCTTTTGAGCGCGCGTTTATGCAGCAAAAGACCCCTTACCAATTAGTAGGCGGCGTCCGTTTTTACGATCGCAAAGAGATCAAAGATGTTATTGCTTATCTGCGATTATTATATCAGCCGAACGATCGGATGAGCTTTAGCCGGATTGCTAATGTGCCAGCGCGCGGTATTGGAGCGACAAGCCTGGAGAAGTTTTTGCTGTGGCAAAGCGATAATGGCATGGATATTATTACCTCGCTGGTCAACGTTCAGCAAACCAGTACGCTGACTTCGCGTGCTAGAAATACGCTGGAAAACTTGGGCGGGATTCTGCGCGAGCTGCAAGCACTTGTCATTTCTGGCGCTAATCCGAGCGATATTATCGAAAAGTTACTAGAAAAGATTGGTTATCGCGATTATGTGATGGACGGTACACCGCAAGCTGAAGATCGTAATGATAACATCAGCGTATTAGCGGCTGACGCTAAATCATTTGCGACTTTGCCAGATTTTCTCGAGGAAGTGGCTCTGATGAGTAGCGCTGATCAGCAGAACGATGGCGAGAAAGTTACGCTAATGACTCTGCATGCTGCCAAGGGCTTAGAATTCCCAGTTGTCTTTATGGTTGGTATGGAAGACGGGCTGTTTCCGAGCGAACGAGCTCTCGAGGAAGGTCCGCGCAACCTCGAGGAAGAACGGCGCCTTTGCTATGTCGGCATGACGCGTGCCCGCGAGGAGCTCTATCTGTCGTACGCGCAGAGCCGGGCGCAATTTGGGCTAAGAACTTATAATCAGCCGTCACGTTTCCTTGATGATATGGGAGTAGAACTCTTTGCGTTGCCAACTAGCTCGAAGAATGCGGCGGTTTATAATGAATTCGATGAGTTGGTGATGAATTACGATATTGGCGATCGAGTGCGCTCGCTGCAATTCGGCGATGGCGAGGTCGTCGATATTGATGGTTTAGCAGTAAGCGTGAAATTTAATAATGGTACTACTAAAAAATTAAACATCGAATATGCGCGTCTTGAGAAACTGTAGTGACTGTTTAATGATTATGCGAACTTTGTTATAATAGTAGACATGCGCCGTTTCTAGGCGCTCAAGTATGGAATATATTGCGAGAACAAAATTACATCTATACGCTGCCGGAGTAGCCTTAGTAGCCCTGGTTGGTTTTTCTGTCTATACGACCATTATGCCAAAAGCAAAGGCTGACGAACGAAACCTGGCTGCCGGCGAGCATATTATTACCGTACATGACGACGGACAAGATAAAGGTTTTATCACCAAGAAACAAACTCTGCGCGAGGCGCTGGCTGAGGCGTCCATCAAGCTAGACGATAACGACCGGACAGAGCCTAGCATTGATGCTAGGTTAGTCGCGAACTCGTACAGCGTTAATATATATCGGGCGCGCACTGTTGTCATCAAAGACGGCGCTCAGCTGACTAAAGTTATTACTTCATATCGTACTGGTAAGCAGATAGCCAGGCAGGCGGAGATCCCTGTGCGCAGCGAAGATATCCTAACGCTATCGCAATCCGACAATCCAATGCGCGACAACGCTTCAGAGGTGTTGTCTATTAAACGGGCGACGCCGTTTAACTTTGATTTCTACGGCGAGAAAACAGTTTCTTATACGCAAGCTAAAACTGTTGGCGATATGCTTAAAGAAAAGCGCATCAAAATGACCGCCAAAGATGTAATTATCCCTAGCAAAGACACTAAGCTGACTAAAGGCATGAGTGTTCGCCTGTATCGCAACGGCACGCAGACTGTTACTGTCGATGAAGCCATGCCATTCGAAACAGAGCAAGTTAAAGACGTTAACCGCGACAAAGGTTACAAAGAGGTCAAAACCAAGGGCGTTAACGGTAAGCGTACCGTTACTTACGAAATCAACGTTCAGAATGGCATAGAAGTGTCGCGGCGCGAAATCAATAGTAACGTTATTCAACAGCCAGTTAAACAGGTCGAAATTATCGGCACTAAGGTTAGCTTGCCGACGGGTTCCCACGAAGACTGGATGGCCGCAGCAGGCATCTCGCCGGGCGACTATGGCTACGCAAACTTTATATTCACAAAAGAATCAGGTTGGCGTACGACAGCTACGAATGGTACTTATTATGGGCTGGGTCAAACGAGCTTGTCAAAATTATCAAGCGCTTGTCCAAATTGGCAGAGCGACCCAGTTTGCCAAATAAAGGTCTTTAATAACTATGCAGTAGGGCGTTATGGTAGTTGGTCTGGAGCATACAATGCATGGAAGACAAAGGGTTGGTGGTAGATGAAAAGGTTATGACTGGACTTTTTGGCAAAAACTTGTTATAATATGGAAACATATTGTGTGATTTTGGCAGATTATGAGAATTAGGTATCACCATCAGCTTCGTTACTATGTTTTATGCGCAATCATTGCACTATCAGGCGCTGGTATTTTGCCTTTTTTGACTAATTCGGCAGCGGCGGATGATGCTCGGTCCAACGGTTCGTCTACGAGTCGTATCATTAATATCTACGATAACGGCCGTGAGCAGTCCTTGATTACTAAAGCTTTTACCGTGCGCCAAGCGTTAGATAGCATTGGTGTGGAACTTGATGAACAACGCGATATCGTCGAGCCTGGGTTAAATACTCAAATTACCAATAGCGATTTCAAGATAAATATCTACCGATCCAGAGCGGTGACAGTAGTCGAGGGTGCTCGTCGGACGCGAGTAGTTACTGCAGCGCAAACGCCAGCGCAGATTGCGCGGGCAGCCGGGATAACTCTATATCGAGAAGACAAGGTTCGTTTCACACCGCCAGATGATGTGGCCTTGGATGGGTCAAGCGTATTGATGAAAATCACGCGAGCTAAACAGCGTACAGCGACGGTCGAGGAAGCCGTAGATTTTCCGGTAGAGCAAATTCGCGATAATAATCAGCCGATGGGTTACCGCCAAGTCAAGCAGGCGGGCGAAAAGGGCTTGCGCAAACTTACCTACAAAATTGAGGCGCATGATGGCGTTGAAGTAGGACGGCAGCAAATTTCTAGCGAAATTACCAAACAGCCCAAAAAACAAATCGAAATCATCGGCAATAAACCAAAGAATCCGCTGACCAAAGGCAAGGGCGCGCAGATGTTCACCGACTCAAAGGGGGTGACTCACCGCGAGACGTATTATGATTTGTCGATGAATATCGTGATTGGTGCCTGCGGTGGTGGTGGCTACACGGTGCGGGCGGACGGCGCCAAGGTGGACAAGGACGGCTATATTTTGGTGGCGGCAAATTACGGCAATTATCCGCGCTGTTCGGTGGTGGAAACCAGCATGGGTCCGGGCAAAGTCTATGACACCGGCGGTTTTGCGGCGCGGCATCCGCATGGATTTGATTTGGCAACGGATTGGACGAATGGAGACGGTCGGTAGATGGCGCGGCGTAGGGTGGCGATTGAGCTGGCGGCCAAGCGATCCGGCACGGCGCGGCGTGGTCGTCAGCAATCCAGTTTAGCGTCGCGCGGCCCGAAGAAGTCGCTTGGCCAGCATTGGCTGAAAGACCCGGAAATTCTAGCGGAGATTGCCGCGGCGGCAGAGCTAGCGGCGGACGATGTGGTGCTGGAAATTGGACCAGGTCTCGGTACGCTGACCAGCCGCTTGCTGGCGCGAGCTAGTGCAGTGACGGCGGTGGAGTTTGACGGGGATTTGGCGCGCAAATTACCGGGGCAGTTTCCGGGCAAAAACTTGACGGTTATACATGAAGACATTTTGCAGTTTGATTTGAATCAATTGCCGCGCGGTTATAAAGTAGTGGCGAACGTGCCGTACTACATCACCAGCAAAATCGTCGAAAAGCTGATGACGGCGGAGCATAAACCGAGACTGGCGGTGCTATTGGTGCAAAAAGAAGTGGCTCAGCGCATTGCGGCCGAGCCTGGGGAGATGAGCATTTTGGCGGTGAGTGCCCAGATTTTCGCTGAAGCGGAACTGGACATTGAAGTGCCGCGGCAATTTTTCACGCCGCCGCCAAAAGTTGATTCGCAAGTGGTAGTATTGAGAACTCGCGCTGAACCGTTAGTTGCTCCACAAGACCAAAAAGACTTTTCCCGCATTGTCAAAGCTGGTTTTTCGGCTAAGCGTAAAAAATTGCGTTCCAGTTTGAGCGGGGGACTAGGAATTGATAAAAGTGCGACAGAGGAGTTGCTAAAAAGTGCGGGAATCTCACCTGATGCTCGCGCTGAAGATCTGGCGATTGACGATTGGCAGCGGCTGCTGCGAGAATGGCGATCGCTATGATTGTCGCCGATCAACCGACTTGTTTTCCATCTAACTTACTGGTCGCGGTGTCTTCGAAAGATGACGGCACGATGCTTGATCGCGGGCGCGGGCGGCACGCGGCTGACGTGGTAGCGAACCGGCGGACATTTTGTCACCAAATTGACATTGACTATGATGATGTTGTCTATCAAGTCATTGAGTACGGCCAAGCGCAGACATTTGATCATATTGCCAAGGTGGATAATGCTGACACGATCAAGAATAACAGCCAAGGGATGTTTGCTGACGCGCTGTATACCGAGACGACTGGCGTTGGTTTGTTTTTGCCGGTAGCAGACTGCATCGCTACGGTGCTGTATGACCCGGAACGCCAAGCGCTGATGTTGGCGCACCTTGGCCGCCACTCGACGGTTGCGCGATTGATGGCATCGGCGATCCGCTATTTTCTGGCACACGGCAGCCGGGCGGATAATTTGCAAATCTGGATGTCGCCGAGCGTCAAACAGGATAATTACCGCATGGATTATTTTCCGCAGGCTAGCGAGCCTGATTGGCGGGGATTTTATCGTCAAACGGCTGACGGCTTTCACCTCGACATGCAAGGTTTCAACCGTTCATTGGCAGTTCAATCTGGCGTGCCTACTGGCAACATCTTCATTTCGCCAATTGACACCTCCGAAAATCCACAGTATTTCTCGCATTCGACTGGCGACGCAGGCGGGAGATTCACGGTAGTGGTGAAGATCTTGCAACAAGCGCACACAGTAAAGATTGGTACTTGTGGAATGTGCTGTCAAAAAGCTAAAGTGCAAGTACACTAATGCTTCGGCTTGCCGAGCTCAATCATCTGCTCAAAGTACTCTGGGTTCGCTGTAGTTACATTGTGAGTACTAATATTCAATGAGATAGTGGTGGCAATTATGTGCTAGCAAACTTCTAATACCTCTGATATACTGTAAAGCGATGGGAAAAAAGCTATACGTTACCACTGCAATTCCGTATGTTAATGGCAAGCCGCACATCGGCAACGCGCTTGATTATTTGTTGGCGGATATTTGGTCGCGCTATCAAAAGCAAAAAGGTAAAGACGTTCGTTTTCAGGTTGGAACGGACGAGCACGGTAATAAAATTGCCGCCAAAGCTGCTGAGCAAAACTTGACACCTCAGCAATACGTTGATCAAACGCACCAAAACTTCAAGGTGCTGATGGATGCTGAACACGCCGAGTACACTGATTTCATCCGTACTTCCGATCCGCATCATATGGGCGCGGTGCGCTATATCTGGAAGCAGCTTGACCAGGCGGGGCTGATTTATAAAAGCACTTATAACGGCTGGTATTGTGTGGGGCATGAGGCGTTCTTTACCGATAAGGAAGTCCAAGAGACTGGCGGTGTTTGCCCGGATCACCAAACTCCTTATCAACAAGTTAGCGAAGAAAATTACTATCTGAAAGCGAGCGCTTACACCGACAAAGTTCGCCAAGCTATCGAATCAGATCGTATGAAAATCGTGCCAGAGTTTCGTAAAAAAGAATTCCTAGAAATGATGAAAGATGGTTTGCACGATGTGTCAATTAGCCGGCCGCGCAAGAGCTTGACTTGGGGTGTGCCGGTACCAGGCGACGATAGCCAGGTGATGTACGTTTGGCTGGATGCGTTGGCGAATTATATTACCGTGCTGGGTTACCCCGATCAACCGACTTGGAATGAATACTGGCCGGCTGACGTACAGGTAATTGGCAAGGACATTTTGCGTTTTCACGCTGGTATTTGGCCGGTGATGTTGCTAGGAGCCGGGCTACCTTTGCCGAAGACTTTGCTGGTGCATGGGTTTGTTAACGTGGGCGGTGCTAAGATGAGCAAAACTGTGGGTAACGTTGTCGACCCGATGGAAATCATTCGAGATTATGGCGTTGATGCTTTCCGCTATTATTTCTCGCGGCACATTCCGACTAAGGATGACGGCGATTTTACCTGGGAAAAGTTCGAGAAGGCTTATAACGGTGAGCTTAGTAACGATCTGGGTAACCTGGTTCAGCGCGTGATTGCAATGATCCAGCGTTACCAGTCCGGCGTGGTTGGCGAGATACCGCGGCCCGGTCATGATATGGGGCCTTATCGCCGGGCAATGGAAGCGCTTGACTTTGATAAGGCAGTCGATGAAGTCTGGCAGCAAGTGCGGGCACTTAACCAATATATTGATGATGTCAAGCCATGGGAAGTCGCCAAGAAACGCGAAAAGAACGCTGACGCCGCTGAACATTTGTCGGAGATTTTGTCGTATGCAGTTGGTGCGCTAGAGGAGATTGCCGATCTATTGACGCCGTTTATGCCGGTGACTTCTGAGATTATCCACAAATCGTTTGCTGCTGGCGTCGTACCAGAAAAAGCTGCGCCATTATTTCCAAAGATTTATCTGCATACACCAGACCCGCATGCGCCTAGCATTAAGAAAAATGGGAAGTAGAGTTCTCGAGTATGCAATTCGTCGATACGCATTGCCATATTCACGATAGCGAGTTCTTTGACACTGCGGCCAGCGAAGAAGCGTATCGTAAGTCGATAGCGGCTGGTGTGGTAATGTTTTGCGTTGGTACTGATTTGCGCAGCTCGCGCCAAGCACTGGAGTTCGCTAAGGCGCACGATTTTGCCTGGTCAATTGTCGGGATTCATCCGCACGATGCAGCCGCTAACGATACGCAAGAGCTGCGCGAAATAGTGGCGCGAAACAGAGGTGAGATTATTGGTATTGGCGAGATTGGTTTAGACTATTTTTATGATAATAGTCCGCGTCAAATTCAGCAGGAAGTCTTACGTCAGCAACTAGCGATTGCGCGAGACTTCGATTTGCCGATTAGCTTTCATATTCGCGACGAAAAATCATCAACGGGTGCAGTTTGGGCGGATTTTTGGCCGATTTTTGAAGAGTTTGCGGGTTTGCGCGGTGTGTTGCATAGCTTTACTGATTCCGAAGAAAATTTGCGACGAGGGTTGAGCTATGGATTGTATATTGGCGTTAACGGTATAAGCACTTTTACTAAGGACAAAAAGCAGCAAGAAATGTTTAGGCTGATACCGCTCGAGAGTATGGTTTTAGAAACTGATGCACCATTCTTGACGCCAGTGCCACTTCGTGGTAGAGTGAATGTACCGGCGTATGTGAGGCAGGTAGCAGAGTTTCATGCGCAAGCTCGCGGTCTTGGTGCTG
>ERZ773083.268-NODE-268-length-45973-cov-6.312143_pt1 | contig 45973 bp, 47 predicted proteins | sample MGYA00511465_ERZ773083 | MGnify/ENA primary metagenome ERZ773083 (study PRJEB29015, sample SAMEA2738001) | human oral metagenome | biome: human oral; feature: human-associated habitat; material: dental | place: China | collected 2060 ... | reverse complement strand
ATTAGTCAGCTACGTATGGTAGTAGAGCAACGATTCTTGCTCTCTTAACAGCAACTGTGATATCTCTCTGATGTAGTGCGCATGTTCCTGTCACTCTTCTTGGAAGGATTTTGCCTCTCTCAGAAATATACTTTCTTAGCTTATCTACATCTTTATAATCAATTTTTTCTGCTTTATCTGCACAGAACTGGCATACTTTTTTTCTTCTCATGCCACCATGTCTTCTATCTGCCATGTTTATCTCCTCTCTTTAGAACGGTACATCTTCGTCAATTGCCTGGAATGAATCCGGCATCTCGTCATCAAAGCCGCCGCTTGCGCCTGCCGGCTCAGATGCGTGTGTCTGCTGTGGTCTTGGTGTGCTGCCCTGCGGTCTGTCCCCCCATTCAAGGAACTCGACACGATCAGCAACAACATCAGTTGTGTAAACCTTAGCTCCGTCCTTGTTTGTATAGCTTCCTGTCTGAAGTCTTCCCTGAACAGCAGCCATACGACCTTTGGCAAGATACTTCTCGCAGTTTTCTGCCTGCTTGCCAAATACAGTTATGCGCGGAAAGTCTGTTTCTCTTTCCTTGCCTGCACGAACGGGCCTGTCAATAGCCAAACTAAATGTTGCTACAGCCATCTGAGATGTGGTGTATCTAAGTTCAGGATCCCTTGTAAGTCTTCCTATTAGTACTACACTATTCACTATCTACACCTCTTTCTTATTCAGCATCCTTATTAACGATGATATGTCTCATGAAATCTTCTGAAATCCTGAGTCTTCTATCGAGCTCTGCTGGCAATGTTGGTTCTGCCTTGAAGTCGATGACAACATAGTAGCCCTCGTTCTTCTTCTGGATTGGGTAAGCCAACTTTCTTAGGCCCCAAACATCAACATTTCCTACTTCTCCTTCAGCTGCGATTACGTTCTTAACTCTCTCAACAGCTGCGTCCTTCTTCTCATCCTCCAATGTTGGATCGATGATGAACATTACCTCGTAGTTAATCATTTGTTTCACCTCCCTATGGTCATAAATGGCGCTATTCCTATAGCGCAGAGATTGTATGCTTAGTTGCATACCCTAATATTATATACTAAATAATTTAAAAATCAAGGTAAATAGCCAGATTTCTTATTATAATTAAATGTCAACACTAAATCGGAATTTTTTTCAAATAATATTATAATTTTTTTATCACGTATATGATAAAGTTATTATATAAGCACGCTCAAAGATTTATCAAATTGTTTATATAAAATTAAGAACATATCACTAAATTAAGCACTGATTATTTGTAATTTCTATGCATTATAAATAATCCTTTTGTATAGATTGATTCATACAAGGATTTTTATTTTTTCGTGATATATTTCTGACTGTTCGATACTATAAATTCATTTACATTTACTTCAACATCTGTAATAATGCGCCACTCCGAGCTTTATAAGTTCGGTGATAAAAAGCTCTTTTGAAGTTTTTCCTTTATGTATTCCTCTTGGATATGTGTTGATCCATTCCTGAATTTCTTTTACTTTGACAGTTGTAAGATGTTTATCGAAATCCATACCCTTGTGGAGAAATCTCCTCACAAGTAAATTACAATTCTCATTACTGCCTCTTTCTCCTGGAGAATTTGGATGGCAATAATATATTTCTGTGCGCTTTCCTTTGCGATATAAAGCCTTTTCCATAGCGCTGCAATCCATAAATTCATGTCCATTATCAACAGTGATTGTTTTAAACACAGTATAAAAGCTGCTCTTACATCTTTTTTCAATACGATTTAATGCTTTTACTACTTCATCTGTTGTGTGATACTTTAATTTCTCAATAATTTCATATCTTGTTTTTCTTTCAGTGAAAACAAGTGCTGCCTTCTTATTCTCCTGTTTGCCTAAAACACAATCCATTTCCCAGTGACCAAAAACTTTTCTTTCATCCACTTCTAAAGGTCTTTCTTCAATGCTTTTACCGGGAATATTTCTTTTGTGATTTTTATCCTTAGGAAGCCTTACATTATACTTTCCTCTCGGCAAATCTTTTCTTTTAATTCCTGGAATAAGCCCTTTTTTTATAGCAGAATATATTGTGGTGTATGACTTGACATTTTCATCAAAATTAATATCGCTATTAATAAGCTCATATATAATGGCTTTAGGAGAATACTTTTTGTCCTTTATAAGGCTGTATATGTACTTATTTAACTTTTGATCTCGTTCTATTTTTGATCTTCTTCCCTTTTTCTTAAGATTAGCTTCATACTTATATTGTGCAAAATCGGCTTTATATTCCATTACCTTGGTTAAATCTGATTTCAACTGCTCGCAAGTACCTCTCTTTATCTCAAGATAAATTGTACTAAGTGCAACATCAAGACAGCTTGATATTTCAGAAGGCGTATATTTCTTCTTCAGCATACGCTCTATTTGCTGTCTCTTTGAATAGTCAAGGTGCTTAAATTTTCTCATATAACATCTCCAATATTTTCCCCTGTTATCGTTATACAAAAAAGGTTTTCCCTTGTCTATAACATAATGCTATTCCTTCAAGCCTCTATTTTAGTGTTTAAGCAGCTTTAACCATATTAGTATATTCAACTCGCTTTTATTATATATCTTCTTAAAAACGAAAAAACGGCGGCATATGAGATTGCTCTCACATGCCGCCGTTTTTAAAATTCAAATTCCTCCTCATCTTTTGAAAGGAAAAATTCTTCATCTTCATTCTTTTTTTGATTTTTAAGGTCTTGACTTTTGTAATCATCCCCTGTATTATTATATATATTACATGGCGGTTGCTCTCGCTTGTAAACTCCCATCTGTGGGGTTTGAGAGAACTCGCCATATTTTTTATGATTTTCAAGACACATAACCGCCTCTTTCTCTTCTAAGCGCATTTTATGAACAAAACATTTTCTACTAAAATCTTCTCTTATATCAATTACCAGGTGATACATTTCACTATCTATTACTAGTTCTTTGTTAAAGTAATGCCACATATATGTTGATGCGTGAGCAGCATTTTGATTAGCCTTTCTCTCCTGTTGAGAACGCACATATACAGATGTTTCTATTAAATCCAAAAGATTGTTTTCGACGCCTATATTTAACTTATTTTTATAAGCTTTATTTGATTCAATCTTGTCTTTATATACAAAATGCTTTTTTGTATGCTTATTTATATTAGCATCCTGATCTGTATTTGAAAACGGAATACTATCAGGGAACGGAAGCTCAACCTGCATGCCCTGGTACTTATTGCTAAATATTTCATTAATATACTTTATCTTTTCTTTTTTTGTCATTTGCTTTGTAGCGTCATCGAAGACTATAACATCTATTCTATTTCTTTCATATTGCAAGCCTTTTGTTAAATCCTCGTTAAAATCCTTATTCATTGGAATTTCCCGGGTAATGTAATAGTCCTTACCGAGTTCTTCTGCAATTTTCGAACAAAATTTATGCCCGGCAACATCATTATCTGTACATATATTAATATGTTCTATGGCAACATTCCTTTCCAAAAAAGCAGCTAATGCTCTATCGCTTACACCACCGAGTGCTATATAGTTTTCATTTCTTGCAAGCTCCGGAAGCATGCTAAGGTACGATAAAAGATCAATCTCACTCTCAAATACATTTACTGTAGTATTTGTAGGATTTTCAACTCTAAATCTATATTCTTTCATGCTGCCGTATTCGTCACCACTTTTGAAGCTCGCTTTGCCATACGTTCTTGTACTTCTCTTAAAAGCACTTACAATATTACCATCATAATCTTTTCCAACAAAAACAGCGTTATTGTATTTTATGTCCTGGTAGATAAGTCCTTTGTCTAAAAGATTATTTACAAGCTGCTTATCTAACTTTCTTGTTTTTGTAAGATATGCATAGACGTTCTTGTTATTCTCCGCCTTTTCTGGAAGAGAAAATTCGCCGTGTATATAGTTTGGGTTTGCAGCAAAACTATCTGATATTACTATATCTTTTCTTGTGAAATCATAGTTCATCACCTCAAGAACATGGTATGCTGCCGTAGTAAAAGGCATACCTTCAACCTTAATATAGTAGTCTATAGGATTTTTAGATCCGTACCCTTGCGAAAACCAATAAAATCCCTTCCCCGGTGATATAACCATACTGTCATGTTCTCTATGTCTATACACTCCTGAGGTAAGCTTCATTGGTACGCCATCTCTTGATAATATATCAAATACATCCTGATCAGCTGCAATTTTAACTAAGTTAGGTTCAATGTAATCTTTCTTATTCATCTCTTTACCTTTCCACATAAAAACAAGGCTCTAAAATCGTTTTTAAGCGACTTTTAAGCCTTATCCTTTACATTCATTTATTCTACTCACTTTTATCCTCTAATATTATTTTATTGCCTTTGGAATCCCATTTAGCTACTCCTGAATAAGGCTTTCCTGTCTTATCACTAATAAAGCCATCTACATTGACTTCTTCGCCTTGATAAAGCCTTTTTCGCTCTTCTTTGCTCCATATATGTCCAAGCGTTTCTTCAGGAAGCCCTAAGGTGTATGTGTAAATTTCTTTACCTTTGTACTTAATTTTTTCAAGCTTACCGATGATTTTTTTATTATCACTTGTTACAACCTCTATTTCTTTGTCTAATATCAATTTATCTTTTCCATTTTTACTCATCTTATACTTTTCCTTATATCTCATTAAAATAGTAGTTTTTCTTAAGTCTTAAATATCCTGCTCTGTGTATAACAATAAGCTCATCACCAAGTTCTTTCCACTCTTCCGGCTGAATTACAAAATCCCTTTGCGTACTTATACTTGTACTTGTTCCGCCCTTTCCCTTTGATGTACTTTTCTTATTTACATCTTTCTTTCCAATCAGATTTGAAAAGTATTCTCTTGTGCTGTTATCTGTAGCACCAAGAACAACAATGTAATTTGAGTTATCAAGTATTACTTTCCTTTCCTTTTCGCTATATACAAGATCTATATCTACAAGTGACTGTGTTAATATGCATAGATTACACCCATTTTTTCTAAACTTTCTAAATGGTGCAACTATATCAAAATGCCCAAGACTTACAAATTCATCAAGTGCAAGAAGTATCCTTTCGTCTTTTCCAGGAACAAATTTCCTGCTTCCTATATATTCAAGCAGCTGCGCTGTTACAATATGGATAAACGGAGCATAGTATTCCTGCTTTTTATCTGATACCTTAAGAAAAATTCTTTTCTCTTCTACCATCTTAGGATTAAAGCTGCCCTTCCCCGGATAATTCCTGCAAAGAATTTCTTCCATATTAGCATTATCTGAAAACAGTTTTATTTTATTATTAAGTGCTGATTTTGCTCCGGAGATATTTTTTTCATTCTCTGTTGCAAGTGGCTTTATATAGCTTAAGGCAAGCTCATTTTGAGTTTCGGAAATGAGCTTAGTAAGCTCGCTTATATTATTAAAAAATATAGTTTTACAGATATCTGTAAAATCTAATCCAATATCATAAAACGCAAGAAGTCCTGCTAAAAAAATTTTTCTTGCCGTTTCAAGAAAGTAAAGGTTAGCATCGTTTGCATTTGATGGTATATCTATTATAAGCATAACAAGCTGCTCAAGCATTGTCCTTTTATCGTTTTCATCATTAGCTTTATCAATAAGATAAAAAACATTATATGTAACGCTATTTGCCGGGTTTTCCGGCTCAATAATTATCTTTTCCTCAGAAGAAAGCTTTACATTTTTTGATATATCGCCGGAAATATCTATTGCAAAGAAAGGTGCATTCCAGGCTCTAAGCGTAGGAATAAGAAGTGCAGAAGTCTTACCCATGCCGCTGCCACCAAATATAGCAATGTGTCCTTCTTTAGTGTTTTCAAGGTATACTTTCTTTTTCTTCAGGAAGCCGAAAATATATCCATGCGGAGAAGTAGATTTTTTAAGACCACTTCCTAACATAGTATTTCTTGCACCGTCATCTTTTGCAGCTATTTTGCTTATAGGTTTACCGCTAAGCTTAAGATAAATTAGCTTTAAAATTGCAGTAGCTATAAATATTGCTACAGCTATAAAGCTAAGCTTCCATAGCAAGGGCGTTAAATAAGTGTTCATTTAAAACTCCAATTCCTCATCATCTTTTGAAAAAGAAATTACCTCTTTTTCCTGGCATCTATCTGTACATGTATTACTAATTTCCTTTTCACAAATTCCCATATTGATAATATTATCCTTCTTGTATTGGTATAGCTGTGCATTTTCAATCATATAATCTGCTGCCTTTTCAGCCTCTTTTATTGCCTTAAAAAGGAAATTTTTATTATTTCTAATTTCCTTTGCCCAGCTCTGAATATATGCTTTATGCTTATCTAAAATCTCATCTGTTAAAGGTTCTTCTACATACTCTCCCATAAAGCTTGATGATATTTCGGCGATTAATTCCTCGAAAGCATATTTTTTACTCCCGAATTTGTTATTTTGCTCTCTATTAAGTCTATCTCTATGTCCTGTTGAATGAGATAGCTCATGCAGCACTGTTCTGCAATAGTCCTCTTGTGACTTAAATTGCTCCTTTTCAGGAATTAATATGTAATCCTCTCCAGGATCATAAAAAGCACTTTGTGAATTTCTTCTTTCAACAATTTTAACCCCTATACCATCAGATATTTTCTCTATTACCTCTTCTTCATTTATATTATTGGCTGTATATGAAAGCTTAAACTGCTCTATTCCATCAATCAAACTTGCATTAAATACTGTATATATTCTTTGCTTTAAACTAAATCTTTCACCATCAAACTCAGGATCACGAGAATATTTATTATATTCCTCAAAGCTTATCCATTTCTTCTCTTTATTGTCATATGGAATATAATATTCAACCTTGGCACCTTTAGCACCTTTTTGTAGATGATACCCCTTGTCCTGGATTTGTTTAAAGGTCAACCACCTATTATCTCCATAACCGTTTTTTACCTCAATTATTTTAAGATAAAGCTTGTTAATTCCACTATACTCTTTGTCTGTGAAAGAGTTCATTGGACTTCCTGTTTGCGAAAAATTCCATCCCTTAATAAATTCAATCGGGTCTTCATCGAGTGCCAGGATAAAAAAATCAGCTATTTCTTCTCTATAATTCTTCGTCGTCATCAGAATCATCCTCTCTTTCATAACTGTCACCCTGAAGCATTTCTTCTTCAGATAAAGTTTCCGTATCTACAAATATTACTTCCTCATTTTGTTTCTTATCCATCTCTTTACCTTTCCACATAAAAACAAGGCTTTAAAATCGCTTTTAAGCGACTTTCACAAGCCTTGTTTATAACTTAATCATAGATAATATTTCTCCTAAAGTATTATCTAAAACATAAAATAATGCTTCCCTTGTATCTTTGTAAATTAAAGTAATTATAGCAATAGCAATTAGCACAACCGACAGTGCAGCAAATAGGAATTTTAAAATACTTATAACTACATCTATAACAACCTCAAGCCTTCCTTTTTTCTTTATGATTATGGTATGTTCTTTTTCATCCTCTCTTTGTTTCGCATCGTAAAGCTCACCTACAAACTCATTAAGAGTTTTATTGTCGTTATTTACCTCATCCTCTGCTGCTCTTACATCCTCTCTTCCATGCACTTCATAAAAGCCGTTTATTATTTTTTCAAGTTGGTCTTTCTGCATCCCAAGACTAAGGCTTTCGTTTACAAAGCTTTTGATTTGTGCCGCAACCGCTGCCTTTATAATCTCACTCTTTGGATTATCTGTAGCGACATATAAAATAGGCTTAGCTTTGTTCACCCTTTGAATTCTTTTAATGAAATTTATTATCTCAACAGTTTCATCAAAGTATTGATCAATATCATATATTATATACTTTGCTTCACCAAGTGCCAGGATATCATTTTCTTGATTTTTAATGCTTATATTCTCCGGGATATATCCAACATTTTCATTTAACCTTTTTGTTACAACCTCAGCCATAGCAGAAAGTCTATATTCACTTCCCACAATTATTATCATTAAAACTCCATCTCCTCATCCATTAGATTGTTCTGAAATCTGTGCCATCACTTTCTCAAAAGTTAATCCATTCTCAAAATCTTCACGGATTTCGCCCCTTCGCCACCATTCAAGGTTACACTTGTTGTAAATAAATTGTGTTTGTATTTCTATAAATAAAGAATCAGGATCATCAAACTCACTACTGTCTATTCCAAGCCTTTCGCATAACTCTTCATATACTTCATTATCAACCGCATCCCATGAGTCTGCATTATCTATATACTTAATTACTTCCTCATCGCTCGGATATTCGACTGTTTCACCTTTTTGATAAAAGGTATTAATTGTTCCATCTTCATGTTTATAAATCATGCCAACTCCTTCTTAAAACTCCATCTCCTCATTTTGCTCAATCATATTTTCCGTATGTTCTTCACCAGAAAAACATACATCATGTAAATCATATAATGTATGAATATAAAATGGATCCTTATCATTTTTACAATCCACATTATTATATTCATTAATTGTATTAAATATCTCTTCTTTCTCTACTTCGTATTCAAATGTTACTAAAAACTCTTTATATGAATTACTAATTTGTTTTGCTTCTAATTCAGTAAATGAAAAATGTACAATTCTATCATCCTCTAGTGATGTGAATAATTTTACAGTAAAAGGTTTCCGCTTCTTTTCAAGCCAATAATATCGATCTCTATCATGGAGAAAGTTTTGTTCTTGAATTTCATCTATAGTTAAAATAACATCTTTGTCTTTATATTTAAATCTAAACCCTGTATGCTCGTTTACTTCATCAAAATCATCACCGCAACTCGGATATGAAGAAGGAATAAATTCAGCCTCAACCATGATATTCTCATCAATAACTGCATAGCAACATATATATTTATTAATATTTTTTCTTTCCAATTCAGGTGAATATAAAATTGTAACATTATGTCCGTTAGTTTTCTTTTTTAAAATTTGATATAACATTTTAAATTTCCTTTCCCGTTCAAATGATTAAAATTCAAATTCCGCATCTTCAGATACTTCATTTTCAAGAAGCTCTTTTTTATTAAAATTATTCGTTATAGGAAGTGTTAGAGAGTATAGATATTTACATCCTGAAGCAGTATCTTCTTCAAAATATACATCTTCATTGTTGTTAAAGTACTCTCTTACTTCTTTTATTTTTTCAGAACTTACATCTTCATATGGATTAAAGTAAATCATATCTAAATTAAAGTAATCTTTATCTACTATCTCTGCCGGGCTACTAACAAGACCGGATGCTACCACATTTTCATATAACTCAATATTTTTTTCATAATGATTGATAAGGCAACTAACCTTCTCCTCATCAGTCCACTTCATAGTCTGCGTACTTAAGCTTTCTAATACATAATTTTGAAAGTTTGTCATTTTACTACCTTTCCACATAAAAACAAGGCTCTAAAATCGTTTTTAAGCGACTTTATAAGCCTTGCTATATCTTATTGTTATATTTTATTTTTTTACCAGTTTATCAACAATCTGTGCTTCTTTTAAGTATCTTTCCTTATTTTCGTTATATGCTGCCATCTTAACATCAAGCTCACCTTTTAGACGTTCCATTTCATTTGCAATTTGTGATTTACTTGCTTTCGTCTTCTCCTTTTCGGCTTCAGTTTGATTTTCCATTTCTTTATCAAGCTTTACAAGCTTATCATAAGCATAATTTATTTTAGCATCTATTTTTTTAATTTCCCTTTCTTCATTTTGAATTTTTACCTTTAGTCCTGCCATAAGAGCTTTTCTTGCTTTAATCTCATAGTCTTTGTTTGATAAATTTTCAAGTTTATCCGTTTTATTAACCTCTTTATCATTCATACCTATATGGCTATTAGAACGCCCGGCTGAAATTGAAAGGATAACCTCTGTCCATCTTCTCGGCACATTATATGCCCTTAATACGATTCTTTCATCTTTGATAATTCTATAAATCTTAGTTTCTATGACATCATTATCCGCTTTTAAAGTAAAATCATATTTTGGATGCTTATTAAGGGTTAAATTCTGCACTGATAATATTATCTCAAAAGCTCTGTCATCTTCTGCATAATCCCAAGATTCGAGGGTAAATATATAGCTTTCCATATCTATCACATCTCCCGGAATAGCTACATCTATTCCTCTATATACTTTTGGGAAAATTAATCTACTTGAAAAGAAAAAAGCAAATCCAATAATGAAAATCACAAGAAAAATCTTAAGGTTCTTGTCACTTCGCCTATATTGTAACTGCTTTATTTTCTCTCTTGCACTTTTTATTTTATCATTCATCTTCCGGCTCACCCTCATTTCCAATTTCTGAATAAAACGGCTTATATACATAGTTATCTGTAAAAAGCATGATATATATGCTTTCAAAGTTATTTCTTCCCTTGTTCAAGCTTGAAGGCATTAGTAGATAAATACACATTGACATACTAAACAGCATATATGGTATATACAAGATTAAAAGCACCTTACCACTAAATATATGGCTTACTAGCATCCAAATCACAAAGAAAAATAAACTTTTAAGCGAAAAGAATTTGTTTACCTTTGTTTTACTTTCAATATTTGTAATAACATTACTTTGTGCCATCCTTATTATCCCCCTTCCTGCTATGATATGCCTTTTCTAAAACTTGAGCTTTTCTGTAGTTAGTTTCTTTATAGTCAGCTCTTGTTTTTTCATCAGGCTTAATCGCTTTGTGATCACCCCTTACAATGTTACTTACCTGCCTGTTAAAATCTCTTCGCTCACCTACGCTTGCTTCTTTTCCAGGAGCAAGCTCCTTAACTTTCTTTGCAAATTCAGGATTTGAAAATCTTGTGCTGCTCTTACTTGCTTCGTTTCTATGCGTCTTAGTATCAGCTCCTGGACTTTGCTCCATAAAGCTGTTTTGATTACTTTCGGAAGTTTTACCCTCATTCATAAAGGCAGATGCAGCATAGCCGCTTCCAACTTTGGAAGATGATGTAAGGTCATCTCCTTTAGCATTTGCGCTTTTTCTTGAAGCTTTACCTTCATCCATGAAGTCCGCAGCTTTATATGATGATTTTTCAGAACTTCCTTTTCCATCAGAATTAGTATTTTGATTTTTATCTCCGAACTTACTATGAATCTTTTTACCTATACTTTCGCCTGCACTTGCATATCCGGATGCCTGTTTTCTTTCTTGCGCAGTCTTTCCTGTCTTTGCTGCCATACCTGTATTAACAGCACCCTTGATACCACCACTTACGCCTCTTCTTCCAACATTTGCAGCAGTTCTTGCCATACCAAATATAGCCATAGTTCTTGCAAATGATGAGCTTAGTCCGGCATCGATGCCAAGTAACCTTTCAGATAGGTTTGGTCCGTCAATTACTACAAAAGCAATAAATAAAGATACAATACCTTTTGTAAGTCCTGTAATGCCAAGCGATGGCATAGCTTCTGTCATTATCAAAAATATTTTTATGGACATTATCGATATGCAAAGTGCTATATATGTATCTCTGATAAAATATAGAATTTGTTTAAGCCGCTCTCCGCTTGATATATCTGCTGAAAAGAAAAACGCCATGAATCTTGATATAATAAGTTCATAAGCTATTCTAACATTTTTATATGACATAGCAAAATATAAAAGGATTATAGTTCCAAGCTCAAGAAAAGCTGTCCAAAAGTCAAAGCTATACCTATAATAAAATTTATTACCTATAGTGGTTGTTAGCACTCCGTTATATATTTCTTCAGGCACATATTTTCCGTTAATATTTACTGCTCTCCACTTCATATATTCATTAAAGGTATCACTCCACTTATATAGGTCTTGTCCGGCTTTTTTATCGCTATAGTTAATAACTTCTGTAATATCAATGGAGTTCATAGTGTCTTTATTTTTAATACCGCTGTTATGAACTATTCCATTTCCTTTGCTATAGTCTAAAGCAGAAATTTTACCTGCTTTATCAACCCCGACAAGGTCGATCATGTTATTATTTACTATTTCATAAACAGAACTACTTTTTTCATTATTTAATACTGCACCTTTAAAGCTATTTACAAGTCCGTTTGCAGTTGTAAATAAGTAAACGCTTGAGCTTAAAGTAAGCCCTATTAAAAGTATATTTCTAACAAGCGGCTTTTTTTCCTGAATGACTATATATGATATCCCAAGTCCCATTATGCATAATACTATAAGTGCTACAAGCACCGGATAAAAGCGCTTGATTAGTGCTTCGACTGCCGGATATTTTGTAATGTCTATCATTCCAAAAGTCTTGTTATATAAAGATTCTGCTATAGCACCAAGGCTTGCAAAGAGCTTAATAAGCCCCCACCCTACATATCTAAAACCATCAACTGCTACGGAGTTATTTGATAAAATAGCTGAATTTCTTACTTGCCATGATACATCAGTAGCATATGCAGCGCTTACAAGCAGCATATTAACTAAAAGTCCAATGATAATAGCTGCTATTCTTTTAAATTTCTTCATAAACTCCCCCTTAATGTGTACTCCATCCACCATATCCACAAAGTTCAATCCATGCATCTACACTCATAGCATATGGAATTTGACTTCCAACTATTATGCCATTTCCAACATAGATTCCTATGTGCCCTGCCCATGATCTACAGAAACCGCAATATGTACCTGGAGCGTGATTATTTTCATAAAAGCTTCCGTCTGGTTTTCTTCCTGAGAAAACTAAAGCGCCTTTAGGGATTTTCCCCGACTTTTGAGCAATGGTAGAGTGCCTAAAAGCACAGCATGTACCTTGATAAGGAACTCCTGCTTTTCTATACATATCTCCACAGAATTTCTGACAAAGATTTGTATATCCGTGATAGTACGGATTATAGCTGTTGCTATATTTACTTGTCTGCGCAAGTATTTTTCTCGAAAACTCTGTATCAGTATCATCTACTCCTACATAAGTTGCTTTCCCTTTTCCAAGACTTTCATCACCCGAAGGACTTTCATTTTTATTATCCGCTATACTTAATGCGCTTACTTGCTTCTGCGTTTGTGAACTAATACCACCTATCACAATTAAAAGGCAAAATGTAAGTATAAGGATAGGAAGTCCGACATAACCTATTATCTTTGCTAATATTTTTCTTCCTGTTTTTAGACCTGTCTTACCCGCTTTTTTAGCTGCTTTATTTCTTAAGTTTGACATATTATCTGCCCCCTGCGAAAAGCTTTTCCTCATAGTCTTTAGATAGCCACTCTTTAAATTCAATGCTGCAATCACCGGCAATCGAAAGTATTGTTTCTCCAACTTCAAGAATAGGGATTCTATCTACTTGTGACATTGTAAGCTCAAATGAAAACTTATTTTTAATATGCTCCTTAACGCTGCTATCTTGTTTAAACATGAATTTATACTGCGAAAGTTCAAAAAGCTGCTTTATTTTTTCAATGTTTTCTCCTGTACTTTCCGGCATAAAGTCACGTACAGATTGAGAAGCAAGTACAATTCCTGCAAAGAATTTCCTGGCTTCTCTCATATACCTTAAAATCATGTCAAGAATTTGTGGCATAGAGGTATTAATCCATCTATGACTTTCATCAATTAGTACCAAGAATTTTGTTATATCTGTACTTTCAATACCATCTTCAGTTTCCCATCTTTCTTTCATTTTTGTGCCGTTACTTACGGCATTATCCCAGCATAGCGATACTAATATTTGCATTTGTGCAGCAAATATATCTCCAAGATCCTTTATTGATGAGATATCAAAACAAACTATCTGCTCACTTGTGATATTATTGATTGCACTATGTCCGTTAAAGATACTGCCGTAGTTATTTATTAGATTTTCTACAGCACCAAGAAGGCTTGAAAGATTCCTTGCTTTTTCGATGTTAAGATTAGTTTCGACATCAGTGAGTGCAAGTTCATCAGCATTTTTAATCATGTTGATCATTTGAATAAGGTAATTCTTGAAATCTGATAGTATTGGATAATCTACTGCTGCCTTTCCTGTTATTTGATTATCATTTTCAGGAGTTAAGTTATATGCAGCATAAAAGGATCTTAATTGATTAGCAAGCTCTTGCCTCAAGATGTCATCCATAGAAGGGATTATGCACTTAAAGAAAGTCTGTAATTTACTAATATGATTTGCATAGCTTACTTCGTCGTTTTCTCCGGCTCTTAATATTTCAAGCGGATTAAGCATCCCTTCCCTTCCGCTGCAGCGTATGATTTTACCGCCAAATTCATTAGTGAGCGATGCAAATTCTCCGGAAACATCAAATACCCTAATGTAATTACCTATACTTGCGCTATGCTTAAATAGCTTTTTAAGATGTGTCGATTTCCCACTTCCCATATCTCCACATACGATGGAATTATAGTGTTTCCTCTTAGCCGTTTTTGTAAAAGGATCATAAAGTATCACGCCGCCGGATTTAGAAAATCCAAGAAGCACGCCTTCTTCATCAAGAAGCTCACTATAGTTAAATGGAAATCCCATTGCAAGCTGTTCACTTGTTAATGTTAAGCCTTTAAGCGTAGCAGCTTTGCTATGTGTAATTTGATATGGCTCAAAGAGACTTTGCCATTCTTTCCTCTGTTCATTCAGCATTGTAGTTGCAAGGTAACCATCTCCGTCAAGATTTTCCAAAACCTCACCTGTTTTTTCATCAAGCTCTTTAAGAGTCCTTGCCTTAACAAATATCCTAAAATCTACAAGCTTTATAACCTCACCAAGCCTGCTTATATTATCAAAGAGCTGCTCAAGTTCAGCTTTTCTTTTGCTTGCTTCGTAAAACTCTTGATAGTCTGTTGCACCGCCAATTCTGCTTTTTTCTTCAGATATACTTCTTGTTATATTCTTTTTTACAGCATTTCTATTTTTGCTTGTTACATCAAAAGTACATATGCAACCAGGAATATTAAATAGATTTATAAGCCAAAACTCACTTATATATGTTGGCAGAGCATATACATGAAGACATCTTGCATATCCGTCACCAAACCTTACATACGAAGGTTCTTTAAAAGATACGCCTCCTCTCGGCTGAATCTTTTCAAATAAGGCTGTATCAAGCTCTTCCTTGTCTTTTCCCCTTTCAATTATATTTTCTATATGTTCATCGCCTTGCGATCTGCTTAGCGTTGTATTCATATTTGATAATTTGTTTAATATCTGTATTTTCTCCGGCAAAGTAAGACTTTCCGTAAGTTTAAGGTAGCCACTTCCCATATACTTTGATAAAAGCTCCTTATTTTTTTCATAAGCACTTTTATTTTTTCCAAAATAGAATATATAAAATTCCCTTGTAAGCACTCCGCTTTCAGCTCTATCAAGCTCATCTATCTGACGATCAATCCATCTTATCTTTACATTATCTTTCGTCTTTTCCTTATGCTTTAAAAGTACGTCCTTTTGCTTTTGTGTATTAAGCGGAAAATTCATAGATACAAATTTTATATCAAAAAGAGCTGTCTTATAGATTTTAATAAGGTTAAGAAGCTCCATATCAAGCTCATCATCACTCATATTTTCAATATCTCTTGCTATGATTTTTTCAATTCCCATATATCTTCCATCAGTTAATACAAAAGCATCTAAATCATAGTCATATTTTCTGATTGGTATAAGCAATAAAACGCCGCCTTTATTAACCTTTGTCATCACAGGTTTTTTCTTAGACTTTTTCATATCATTTCCCTTTCAAAAGTTAGGGGATAGCAAAGCTACCCCCGTTAATTTTACATAAACCAAGCTGTTATTTCTTTTCCTAAAGTTGTTGCACAAAAGAAAACCGCAGCACCAAGAATAATATATTTGAATTTTTCCTTGATAAATCCTCTTGCTTCTTCACCACCTATCATCGTAGTTATTCCTGCAATCGCAAGCATAAGAATAAGCACCGCTGTAGCTACCGGCGTAAGTGCACTACAAAGTTTATATATTCCGTTTGCTAATCCGTTCATATTTTCTTCCTTTCTTTAAACGAGTAAATGACAATAGAAATTAAATTTTCTTCTCTCTCTTTTTTCTCTTTGCTAAAACTATAACTATAGCAGCAGCTACTGCTAAAACTAATATTCCGGCTGAAAAAACTATGATTTTCTGCTTTAAGCTCAAACCTTCTTTTTCATAATATGCTGTAGCTTTGACTTTATATCCATCTGTTGAAGTATAAAGAACAGAAGCCTTATAGCTTACATTTTCAAGATCATCACCGCTATATGTATAATTCGCAAGATAATACGGTACTTGTCTTGTTCCACTGTATACAGCCGTTCTCTCATAATGTCCATCAGCACTTCCGGAAGGCAAATTTTCACCTGTAAACCTTCCGCCTGTGATTAGGTAATTTGCTCCATTTACACCTAAATACTCATTTATATCCTTTGCGTAGCCTTCCCATACCGGAACGCTGCCGATAGATACTCTTTTACCGTTAAAATAGTATTCTGTCGCATCAGATGAATAGGATATAAAAAGAGCAGGTGCGGTAAAATTTTCCGTTCTGCTCTTTTCTTCAACAGTATTTAGTTTTAATGTATAGTCGCCTTCCTGAACCTCTTTTGGAATATCAGCTCTATTTAAATATTCTACATCTTTTGTAATCTCCTTTCTTTCTGCATCCTTTGTCCATTTAATATCCGTAGAGCTAACAAAAGAAAATTCTTTGCTGCCCACTTTAGCTTTGATATTTTTGTCAAATTTCTTATCAGTTCCTGTTTTAACATTACGCTTTAAACTTAACGGCTCAACTTCATACCTTATATCTTTTAATTTGTAAGTCTTACCACCTTCTGTTATATGCTTAGCAATCTCTTTATCCTTTCCATATCTATCGCTCGATATATATGTATAAGTCTTTGTTATATCACCATCAGCATTTTCAGCTGCGTAAATCGGCAAAGCTTGGAGTATGACAAGCATTGCTATAATTAAAACAGCTGTTGTTTTCTTTATTACCATTTTTACTTCCTTCCTTTTCTTTTCAAATGATTAAAACTCCATCTCCTCATCATCTTTTGAAAAAGAAATTACTTTTTCTTTCTCTTTTTCATTTAATATATCCTGTTTATTTTCATTGTTAATTTTTGTCATGACTTCCTCAAAAGTTAATCCGTCTTCAAGTTCTCTCCTAATTCGATCCATTTGTAGACACTCAAACTCAGGCTTTGCGTAAAGTTCTACTTGTTCAAAAGTTAGTCCGTTCTGAAAGCCTACACGAATTTCTTCCATCTGCCAGTATTCGCACTCCGGCTTAGCATAAAACTTAACCTGCTCTTCTGATAGTCCATTCTCAAAACCTTTTCGGATTTGTGCCATCTGCCACTTTTCAAACTCAGGCTTAGCATAAAGCTGAACTTGCTCCATTGATAGTCCATTCTCAAGTCCTCTCCTAATATTTATAATCTGCCCATACTCATACTCTGGCTTAGCATAAAGCTGAACCTGCTCAAAAGTTAATCCATTCTCAAAATCTTCACGGATTTCGCCTCTTCGCCACCTTTCAAGGTTACACTTGTTGTAAATAAATTGTGTTTGTATTTCTATAAATAAATCATCAGGGTCATCAAACTTACTAATATCTATTCCAAGCCTTTTGCATAACTCTTCATATACTTCTTCATCAACCGCATCCCATGATTCTGCATTATCTATATATTCAATTACTTCCTTATCGCTCGGATATTCAACTGTTTCACCTTTTTGATAAAAGGTATTAATTGTTCCATCTTCATGTTTATAAATCATGCCAACTCCTTCTTAAAATTCAAATTCCTCATCTTCCAAAAGCTCTTTAGAAATACTTGATTCCACCTTGTTAAACAAGTCTTGATCTATCAACATCGTATTATCATCAGAGAAAAACTCCTGATAAATACTTTCTTTGCTCTTACAATCAAGCTTTTCCCACTGATCAAATTCAATGCTCATAAGCCCATTAAAAATTTCTTCATAGCTAAGTATTTCAAAGACTTTCTCTCCAAAATTCCGATTTACTTCACACCTTTTGTTGAACTCTAACGATGCATAAGCAAGCTGATCAGGTGTATTGCCATAGTAAATACCGTGTTCCCATTCACCTGAATTTCTATCTAAACCACAAGCTATAACATAATCTCCTGTCCTTTGATTTTTAAGTAGTACATCCTTATCGTTGCTTGAAATTACAGTGTAAAAGCTGCCATTCTTATTTCTAAAAACGTCTTTGTTATATTCTAAAGGTTCTTCTCTTATGCCTATAATTTTTTCGGCTTGAGCTGCACTTATTCCTAAAACATCATGCTCTGCAAAGCTGAAAAACTCGTCATTTCCTACTATAATATGATCTATCATTTTTATATCTAAAAGCTTTCCGGCATCATAAAGCCTCTTTGTTAGGGCTAAATCCTCAAAGCTTGGCTCTGCAATTCCACTCGGATGATTATGGATAGCAATAAATGAATTTGCATTTGATAAAATGCTTGCTTTAAAGGTTTCTCTTGGATGCACAATCGAAGCATTAAGTGTACCTATGCTTACAACATTAAAGTTTATAGGAATACCTTTTGTATTTAGATTTAATATTCCAAAGACCTCTCTATCATATGTGCTTAGCTCCCCTTTGAGAATTTCTATGGCAGCTTTAACCGAATCAGCTGCTTTATCACTATATAACGGTATATCAGGTGCAAGCCTAACTCTTACCACATCAAGCTTATTCTTTTCTTCCATTGTTGCCACCTAAATCCAAGCTTATAACTTCGTTTTCTTTCATATTTTCTACTATAGTTTTAAGCTCTTTTATGTCTTTTATAACTATATCCATTTTTGCTTCCTTCCTTTCAAATGGTTATATCTACATTTCAGGTTCTTCTGTGCTTATATCTTTTTCAACTTCTTCATCTTCCTTGTCATTTGCCCATGATAAGTATTCAACCTTATCAGCGATAAAGTCTGTTGTATATACTTTATCACCATCTTTGTTTGTAAACTGTCCTGTGCGCACGCTGCCTTCCACACAAACAAGCTGACCTTTCTTAAGATATTTTTCCGTATTTTCAGCTTGCTTTCCAAACACGGTTATTCTCGGAAAATCCGTCAGATTTTCTTCGCTCTTAGAAAATCTATCTATTGCAAGTGAAAAATTAGCTATCTTTGTATTTCCACCATCTCTTACTACTGGATCTTTTGTTAATCTTCCTATAAATATTACCTTATTCATTTTTCATATCCTTTCGTTTAACATAAGCTTTAATATTTCCTGGGATAAGCATATATCCTTTCTGAATTTAGGTTTATATATCATTTCCCATCTTCCGCTGTCTGATACTGTAATGACACCTACATAAGCTATTCTTTCAAGCTTATTTATATACCTATCTTTTATGAGGTTTTTCTTTTCAAGAGGTATTACAATCCATGACTTATGTACAAAGTCGGAATTTTCGAGTGCTTGAGCTATGGCTTTTTTAATATCGGAAAGCTTAAATTCAAAAGCGTTAAATTGAATAAAACCTTGAAACTGCTCTACAGTAACAAGGTCTGCATTCCCTTCCCGAATTGCGCACTCAAACTGATATCTCAAAGCTCTCTTGCTATAATTATAGTTTTTCCAAAATACTTCCTTTAGCTTTCTTTCTGATAAAAACATATTATATTCTTTCCGGCTGATTAATGCCTTGACGGTAGAAATTATCTACCGTCAAGGTATTTAAACCTACTTTCTTTTTGCTTTAACTGTAAGAAAACCTACTAATGCAGCAGCTAAAAGTAAGGTTATCATGTAATAAATCATATGGTTACTGTCGCCAGTATTAACTCTTAGCTTAAATTTGTCATCTATTATAATTTTACCAATCTTAACCTTATCTGCCATAGTATAGCTTTGCACGTCTGCGGTATCTTTTACTTCAAATGATATGTCAGGTGCAAGATCATATCTTAAAGGAGCTTTTGCTTCATGTAGTGTATACTTGCCAACCGGCATACGCTCAATCAAATGAGGCTTATCTTCAGATACCCACTCTTTTACTACCTTTCCCTTTTCATCAAGTATCTGCATAGTAGCACCTGCAAGAAGCTTACCCGTCTTGGCATCAGTCTTGGAAAATTCTGTTCTTGTAATATCATCTTTCATAACGACTTTCTGAACTTCCCCTGTTTCCTTAACTTCAAATGTTATATTTGTTGCTGTCACATAACCCTTTGGAGCAAGTTCTTCGATGAGGGTATACTTTCCTGTCTTTAAACGGTTTATTCTATGTGGTTCACTTCCTGATGTCCATTCATCAACTGTTTTACCGTCCTTATCCACCACCTTAAGCTTAGCTCCGGGAAGTTCTTTTTCGTTTGTTATATCCTGCTTTGAAATATCAATTTTGGTATAGTCATCTTTCATAACGACTTTCTGAACTTCCCCTGTTTCTTTTACCTCAAATTGAATCTCACTTGCAAATAGATATCCATCAGGATGTACTTTTTCCTTAAGTGTATACTTGCCAACCGGCATACGCTCAATCAAATGAGGCTTATCTGTTGATGTCCACTTATCATAAGTATTTCCATGTTCATCAACTATTTCAAGCTCAGCTCCTGGAAGTTCCTTACTTGTAGTTATATCCTGCTTTGATATTTTAACCTTTGTGTGATCATCGTGCATGCTTACTTTTTGCACGTCCTCAGTTTCTCTAACTTCAAAAGTTATATCGGCTGCCTTCACATAACCCTTTGGAGCTTCTACCTCATGTAAGATATATTTGCCTTTTGGAAGCCCCTTAAAAATACGGCTCTTATCCTTTTCTGTAGTCCAAGTAGATAGTGCTGTACCATCAGCCTTCTTAAGCTGCAACTTTGCACCTGCTATTTTACTTTTAACGCCCTTTTCATTAACTCCTGTTTTTTCAACTTCTACTGTAATAGGCTTTTCAAGACTTTCTACAATGTAGTTGAAATTAGCTGTATTAGGTTCTTTAATTCCTGCCTTTATTTCTTTTTCAGTCTTATCTACAAGATATCCTGCTGAAGCTATCGTCTCAACGACTTTGTATATACGAGGCTTTAAGCCTTCGAGCTTTCCTTTTCCATTTTCATCAGTTGTAATTGTGCCTGCTTTTACCATTTTATCAGTAACAGCATCATAGTAAAATACATCGTATTTAGCACCTTTTAGTGTGCCGCCAAGCTCTTTTCCTTGCGGCTTGTTTTCCCTTGTTTCAGCATCCTTTTTGTTTATTTCAATCGATACTGTCTGCTCTTTTTCTTCGTCAACTACATCCTTAAGTACATTTATAGCTTGTCCATGATGATCACTATCAATAACCTGAGTAGAGATAATGCCTTCCGTCTTAGCAAAGCCCTTAGGTGCTTTAGTTTCTTCCACAGTATAAGTACCTGCTAATCCTACTACTGTTCCATTTTCATTTTTAAACAACTCATCTCCACCTATTTTAGATGTTTCATCCCAAAAGTTAAATCCATAAATATTATCTTGTAAGTGTTTAGTTTTATAAACCCAAGTTCTAAATGGCGTTAATCCTGTGGTGTCATTTATCTTTTCCTTATAGTATTTAACTGTATACTCAGCTCCTTCAAGAGATAAATTTTTATCTGCTCCTTCAGCCGCTTTCTTCTGAACTTTAACTCTAAATGGGTCGAAAAGTGGTTCATCCTTAACTCTTAGTGTAGCAGTCTGACCGCTTACAACATTTATCTCATATACTTTCGGATCAAGCTTATACCCTTTAGGGGCAACAATTTCCTTTGCATAATACTTTCCTGCAATAGGAAGATGTAGAGTGTTTGATGTACCGTCAGCATTTACTACAAGCTCACCTGCGTTGTTACCAAAATCCGGACTGGCTGAAATTCTATATGTTGCGCCTTCTAAACTGTAATTTTCAGGGCAAAGGTTCACAAGTTCTTTATTTGATGCCGTTTCTTTAACAAGTGTTAGATAGCCACCATAACTTACTGTAAATCTTGCTGAAATTTGTCCTTTACTGTGATCCATGGAAAATCCGTCATTTGCTCCTACATATACCCATCCTTGACCTTGACAAGTAGAAGCATTTGCCGCAGCCCAGGAATCAGCATTTGCTTTAACTGCGGAAAATAGAGATGAACCTGTACCGCTATAGTTATATGATGTGATATTTACCGTGGTTTTTCCTGACACATATGTCCATATCCAAACCTGAGCTATAGCATTTTTTGTAGCATAATCTCCTATACCTGCACGGTTTAGGATGTAATCTATGCCCGCTGCAAGATAATTTACATCATACTGCGATAGGTTTGTGTAATAGCTTGTAATAGGCATTACCGTCTTTACACCGCCGTAAAATGCAGCATATGGATTCATGCAAAATACATTTCCGCTTGTATCGCTTGCGCTATGCAAATTAAGATTTGCTTGTGACGGAACACCTGCCGGCGAAAAGTATGAACCGTATGTCCAGTCAAATGTAAAGCTACCGCCTGTGCTTCCGCTCACATTTACATTTGCGGTGTCGGCATTTACTATGCCGGGCATAAGCACCATAATTGCAATTATGGTACTTACAATAATTTGTTTTAGTTTTAATTTCTTTAACATGTTAAATTTTTCCCCTTATTAATTTTTAGTAATAACTGATTTAGCTGCTTCATTTTATTTATGGCGGTCTTACATTTTTTCTCATAATTTAATCTCCTCCCAAATTCAAGGTATATAAAAAGAACATATTGCTATGTCCTTCTCAACCGATTTTATCCTGCTCTTTCTAATTAAATATATTAAAATCTCTTTTCTAATGGTATCTTTTTAACTTTATTATTACATTTTTTACAATAGTAATACACGCTTTTTAAGTGATATCTTGCACCGTCATGCATATCAGAATTATTACAAGTTTCATCATATTCACCTGTATTATTAACTTCAAAACAGCTCATACCTGAATATGTTTGGATTATGTAAAAAAATTTCTCATTTCCACAATGACTACATTTTAATTTCATTTCTGATGTCTCTTTCTTTATTTATATCTTTTTCTTTATTTCACTCATTAATATCTTTTTTAGCTTTAGCCTTACAAAACTCTTTAATAACAGTTACCGTTGCATAAGGTATAAATAAAACTTCTTCGCCTGTTTCCACATCTTTAGCACTTAATATATGTGGTTTTTCTGAGTACAGTAATTTTCTAATAATTCTAAGCGTCCAAAACACATCAGCCATAAAAAACGAAATAACTCCTATCTTCTCACCCCATTCAACATTAAGTCTTGGGTCGTTATTAAATATCCTTATAATTTCGTCTTCAAGCCCCATATTATATATATTGCTAAATGGTGGAATACGGAATCTAACCATATAAAAAAATAGTAGAACTCCAATAACTGCATTAAAATAATACTTGCAAAAGATAAATATCTCCCTAAATATCCTCCTTATTACATTTACTCCTATCGTTATGTACTTTATAACCTTTTCTTTACTCATTTTTGTATTTATCCTCTCTCTTTTACTTTAAAGTTTATATTTCATCAAGCCCTTTTTCATAATATCCATAGTAGCAGTGGCTGCATAGCGTATGCTTATTATCAATCCAATAACAATATCCCTGTTCATGCGTATAGCATGGATTTTCAAAGGTGCATCCACAAACCCTACAAATACCTTTTTCCATTTGCTTTTTCTCAAAAAATTCTTTGACAGTCATAGCTTAACCTTTCCAAATAAAATAGCAGCCGAAGCTGCTAAATGTTCCTATTCCCAATGTCCTACTTCATCGTGGTGTATAACCCTTGTAGTATAACCGCTTATGTATTGTTCATCCTGTCCGTTTCCCCAAGATGCTGCATTTATGTTGTTTGTTGCTTCTGCAACTGCTTCGTTTTCTGAGTAAAAAGTTCTATTAGTTCCATTTTCATAATGCACCCACCAAGTTGGTCGATAAGCATATACCGGCTCTTGTACCGTTTCATCCCAAGCAGCCTGATCCACTACCCAGCGTTTAGGCTTAGGTGCAGGAGCTGTTCCTGATCCCGATGAACCGCTATGCGAAGGTGTGCTTGCACTATGCGTGCTTGACTTTGAATTTGATGATGTTTTAGTGCCGTTATTTTCGCTTTTAACGGCTTTATCTCCGCTATCTTCCTTTTTCCCATCTTCCGCCTTTGCATCGCTCTTAGCGTCTGTTTTTTTATCCTCTAATCTATCTGCTTTAGACACTTTACTTTTTTCTTTTTTGTTTTCTTTCTTTGCCGTCTTTTCTATTTTCTTTGGTTCAACTGCTTTACTGCCTGACTTACTTATTCCATACGCTATACCGATAGCTACTATTAAGAGAATAGCTACTATGCCTATAATCAGTTCTTTCTTCTTAATCTTCATGACATCATCTTCTCCTTTACTTTTTAATATAATTTTCTAAAGCTCAAAATCATCTTCTTTTTCGTTTGTCTGTTCTTTTTCTTCTTCCAGTTTTCTGATTTGTGATTTCAAATTGATATTTTCTTTATTCAGAAGTTCATTTTCCTGCTTCATACTTTTAATACTTCTTGAAAGCTCTAATATGCTTTTATCCTTTTCTTTGATAATTTCCTGTAGCACTGAATTATTAGTATATACCTCATCAATTCCACTTATGAGCGTATCTCTTGTTGTAACGCCTTTATATTCACTGCTTAGTCTTTGCCTGAATTTAACATCATCAGCAATAAGCTTTATATCAACATTGTTTTCATGAATTTTATTACCTATATTGATTATATCCTGTAAACTGCCTTTCACATCATCCACAATATATTTATTAATTTCTTTAGTGTTTTCATTAATAGTATCAACTTTCGGAATCATATTTGAAGTATCAGACTTAACCGTGCCTATTGTATTGCTGTCCTTCCTGTACTGAAAGAAGTTTGCCAATATGCTTCCTGCTACAGTTATAAGTGCTACAGTTATAAGTGCGATTTTTAATCCGATATAATTTGTCATGATATTATTTTCCCCTTTATATATAACTACTAACTCCGTTATTAATCCTATTATAAGGGGTAAGTTCATTTTCATCAATTTTTTAAATAAATCCATATCCACTCATCTTTCTATATTATACCATTATCAAACTCATTCAATATATTATCTATAGTTTTAACTATCTCATCTACATTTCCACCATGCTCTATTAGATGTTTTCTTTGCATCTTGAGTTGCTGTACTGTCATATTTCCGCCTCGTGCTTTTGTGATTCCTGTATATACCCTTGCCGGGATTCTCAGTTTATCAAGATACTTTTGTAAATCCTGATGAAAACTTTGAAGGTCAGCTTTATTAATTACATCTTTCGCTGAAAGCTTTTCATACTTTATATCCTTATCCGTGCAATTCCTATATCTTCTTACTGTCTTTCTGCTTATCCCAAGCTCATGAGCTGCTTTTGTGTTATTTGCGTCCGGATTTTCTTTAAGATAATTAATTACCTTTACCATATTTTCATTAGGTATGTTTTGCGCCACCGGCACAAAACAAAAATGTAAATGTGGCTCTCCTGATTCATCCTTATGTACATCAGCGCTTATAACATTTTTATCTCCGCCATATCTGTTGCAAAGAAAATCATAACAAGCTTTAAAGAACTTTTCTTCGTATTCATCCGGTAATTCTTTAGGTTTAGTTATAATCCATCCGCTCATGTAGTTTATATCTTGCCTATCGCTATGTATATATATTTCATCAAGCCTTTTCTTAAGATATTCAAACTCCGTCATATTTCTTTCCGGAGCTAAAGAATAATTTAAGTGACTTCTATTTTTATCTATATCAATATTTTTAGGATATTTAAGTTCCCTTGATACATGCTTAAGCTGATTATATACAGCCTGTTTATTAAACTTTTGATTAGATGCCATACTTACCTCAATCTATATATTTTTTCAAAAGATATTTGCTTTTTATTAATAGTAATATCTTCACCATTGAGATTAACAACATAATTTAAAGGATTCTCTTGTATGTTGCAATAGTACATTAGAAAAGATTCACGGTTATGTTTATCATAATCTGAAGAACCTTGTAATTTTAATATATCTCCATTTGATAATCCTATTTCATATTGATATAGATACTTATATATATCTTGTGATGATATCCTGTGAAGCTTTCTTTTTTTATTGCTATGCAAAATTAATCCTATAATTAAAAGTACAAGAGCCGGTTTAATTAATTTCTTCAAAATATACCAAAACACTGTTCTTCTCCTTTTCAATAGATAAGAGATTAATTTTCACAAAGTGAAAATTTTCCTTGAAAAGCCGTAAGGCTTTTCCCTTAGCATTACAGGCTTAAGGGGCTACGCCACTTGGCCGGTAATGCGCTGGGGGTAATCCAAAGGGGGCAGCGCCCCTGCTGGCAACTCGAACTGTCTTCGAGCGACCGATAGGTCGGATATATCCTATCTGACTACCGCAGGTGGGCAGATATGGTATATCTTGTATACGCAAATTGCACGCCCCCTCTATTTAACTGTCTTAAATAGAGCTTATGCAATTTGCAAAGCTGTATAAACATTGAATTATCAATGCTTATACAAAAATACCGAAAGCATTAGCTTTCGGCACATTGACTTAAACTGTCTTTAAGTCTTGTTTATACTTTCTGACACTAATACTATATCACAAGTTTTATGTATTTTTTTGCCTTTTTTTGCTTATGTAAAAAATAACAAAAAGCTCTATTTTTTGCTATGTTAATTTTTTCAAAAATGCATTTTTGAGCAATGTCTATATTTATCTTTCGTTTTCTATTGATGTATCAAAAACATCTATCTTTTGACTTACTATGTATTTAAGCGCAAGTTCTATATATCTTTGCCGCTCGGATAACTTTACATTCTTTGGAAAAAGCTCATCTGATACATGATATTTTTTCTTTTCAGCTTTTGCTTTTTTACTTACAGATCTATGCTTTCTCTCTTGCTTTTCTACATTTTCCTGTCCTTGATTAATTACTTCTCTTAAAGCATTCCATGGGAAGCTTGCTCTAAGGGGCGGATTTTTCTGCACCTCTTTATACTTATCAATAAGCCCTTTAGCGATTTCTTTTGTCATCTCTTTATTTTCTTTAGTCATAATCTCAGATACTTGATCCTGTACCGCTTCCGGAAGCTTAGATATATATTGCACTTCTTCCTGCGTAACCTTACTTCTGTTATATAATCTAACTATTCCACTTGAACAATTTGCAAGCGCCATTTTTCTTCTCAAAGTATTCTTTGATATACCATATTTTTTTGCAACTTCTTCATCAGTTCTCTCCGAAGTCCCACTTTGGGACTTCGGGGAAGATGTTGAAAATTCAACGTTCTTATTTTTGCAATCTCCTACCTTCAAATTGCCATTTTTATCCTGTACAAGTGCATCATATGTAGCCTTATATGCTCTTGCAAGCTCTATATCACTCACCTTTTCTCTTTGGATATTCGACTGATTGATAAGCAGCGTTGCTTCAATGTCATCACAGCTTACTATGATAGCGTTTACCTTGCTACTTCCTATTTCTTTTAAACACTCAACCCTTGTATGTCCTACAAGTATTTCAAAGTCATTTTCTATAAGTTCCTTATAATGCTGCACGCACTCTTTAGGTCTAACTATTATAGGGTTAATCTGTCCATAGCTTTTTAAAGAGCCTATCATCTCTTCCCTTTTTTCACCGCTGATTTTTGAAAAGTGATTTTTAGGAGATTCCGATAATTCCTTTATATCAAGCTCAACAACTTTATCTTTAGCCTTATTAAGGATATTGTCAAAAGCCTTATCATTATTTTTATTAACGCTACCTAAATCATCAGGTGTAACATCAATCATAAGTTCGCTATACTTACCTGTTATATCGCCCTGTTCAAGAAGCTTTTTACGTTCAGCTGCAAGCTTCTTTATCTCTTCTAAATTTTTCCCTGTTTTAAGAGCCATATTTTTTCTCTCCTTTATGAAATTTATATAAGCCTTGCAACGTTTGTTGCAAGCATTTCTTATCTAAAAATTATCCAGCAAAATAATATATAAACCAGCCATATAAATATATCTCCAAACAACAACTTTTTTTCTTGATAATTTAACCCCTGAAAATCTCTCTTACTATCTCCAGACAACATCCTAATTATAATGTATCCAATAAAAAAAGTTGTAACGATTAAATAAATTGGCATAATATATTTAGTCATAAAAATTAGAACTTGTTTTATACTCATCTTGTCCATTTTTCCTTACTCTTTTTCTAATAATTCTTTAGCTAGTTCCTTAAATGCCATTGCAGATTTACTTTTAGGTGCATATTCTCCTACAGAAAGCGATTCAAATTCACTTTCCGGAATTGCTATAGCTTTAGGTATAAGAGTGTTGAATATATATACACCATCACCCCATGATACCTTGATAACCTCGTTCATCAGCTTATGGAAATTTGTCCTCTCTTGCACTTTATTTATAACAACGCCTGTAGCTTTAAGTTTGCTGTTAAAACAACTTTTAATTTGCTCAATCACATTATTTATTGTATATATTCCGTCTGAGCTTGCTATCTCAGGCTCTGTGATAATTAAATATTCATCTGAAGCCACAAGAGAATTTTGAAAGTCTAATCCTACAGATGGAGCATTATCAATTAATATATAGTCATAACTGTATCTATCTTTCAAAAGATCAATATATCGCTTTAATATCGTTTCTCTTGATAAGGCTGACAAAGCCCTTATGCTCCAATTTTCTTTTCTGATATCGCACGTGATAATATCAAGATTACTTGCAACTTTAAATATAGGATTGCTTGTTACTTTCTCTCCGCCTGTTATTTGAGCAAGCACGTCCACAATATTTTCTTTTATAGCTTCCTCTTTTTCAACACCTACAAATTTTGTTAGATTTCCTTGTCCATCAAAATCTATTAGCAGCGTATTCTTTCCTGCCTTTGCAAGCTCAGCACCTAAATTGAAAGTTACTGTTGTTTTTCCAACTCCGCCTTTGTAGTTAATTATAGAGATTACTTTCACTTTCTTTTCCTCCTCAAAAATCTGTAATTTTAAAAATCTGTAGTTATCCCAAGCTCTTTAGCAAGGCTATATATCCACTTGTTTATTTCAGCTTCTATTTCCGCTTTTTCAAACGCCTCTATTTTTATCCTTTTATAAAAATAGTTCCAAACTTTTTCCTGCATATCCGGATCTACAGCATGGCTGAAGGTTTCTTCTATCGTTTTTAAATGCCTTATTCTAAGCTCATATTCCTTTTGCCTTTCTAAATCAACATCCCTATTCATATTCTGCCATCTGTTATACGCATCAGTTGCCGCTTTAATTTCGTAATAGGCAGCTGCAAAACTCCTTGCAGCTTTCTTAGCTTCCTTACATAATATTACTTTCATAAGCTGCCCTTACCCTTTCATTTTATTCTCTATGCAAAATGTCATATAAATTTTTCCCTAATAAATTAAAGGCAATATTTTTTACTAAATCGGTTTCAAGTTTCATCATTTCCTTTGATGATAGCCTGCAAGGTATATATATTTTTTTAACAATACTTTTAATCAATAAGTAACGGATATCTTCATCTATTTTCTCTAATGCATCTGATACCGCTTGAAATTTTTCTTTTATGCTCTTTTCAAAAACAACACATTCATTAATTTTGTTTTGATATCCTGCATTTCCTGAAATTCCCTTATTTATAGCAGTTTCACTAATACCTTTAAGACTATACGCTTCCTCTTTCATATCCTTTAGCTTTACAATAGCCATGTAATATGCAGATATATTGCACATAACAAGATTATAGATCTCTCTTTTCATAACATGCTTCCTTAACGAGATTCCAACTATCTTCGCCCACAGATTTTTTTATTTCGGAAACTATAGCTTTTACAGGACTATATTTTACATATTGTCTATTTTTATATTCCTCAGCTGTAAGTCCCCTCTTAAGTTCCGTATAGAGTATGCTTCTTGTAATGTCTAATTTCTTTTGAATTATTGTGAGCGAAAACCCATCTGATAGTAAAAACTGTAATTTTTTTCTGTTGTCTAAATCAAAAAACTTATTCATTTACGTTCTCCTTTAAATTTATTCATCTTCATCTGAAAGCTTAAGAATTAAATCATAATCGCTAATATCATATTCTTTGCCCATAGCTTTCTCTAAATCTAATTTTTCTATAATACCTTCAAGATTAACAATCTCATTTTTTAGATGATTATATTCATAGTTAGTAAGTTCGACCTTATTATATAGACCATACTTTTTATAGTTTGTATCTATTTTTCCGGCTGTTAAGAGTTGCTGCTTCATATTGTTATATTTAAGCCTTTTAGCATCAGCTTGTGTGCTACCTTTTCCAGTATTATTAATAACGTAAGGTACAAGTAGATTAACAGAGTATTCGTCTTCAACTTTTTCTATAAGACCATTACTTAAAAAGTACGTGAAAGCTTGCCCTACCATTTCTACCTCTTCTCCTATGTCTTTAGCAAGAAGTGCTATATATGGTACTTCACCGAGCTTTGGTACTTTTAAAATTCCTTGCTCCTCTGTTGCAAGTGCGCATAGCTCCATATAGATTACAACAAAGTGATAACCGTATACTGGGATATGCTTCATATTTCTGATAACCTCTTGTCTAAAGAAGCTGTTTATTAATCGATAGTAAAAATACTTCATATAAACCACCTTAGATCTCTTATTACTTTATTATTTTTCTCTTTTCAAAAAGTAAAAGTTAGAGTTATAGTTATAACTATGTGGAGAAATCTCCACTTGGTTTGAAAATCATAACTAAAACTCTAACTTATTATTTAGTGTTTATCATATTAAATTGTATGTTTGACTGCTCAAACTTAGTAATTCCAACGTGTCAGAATTTTAATAGATTTTCAATTCCTATTTAATTCTAACATTCAGCGATTTCTTATTATATGGTCTAACGTTTTTTATTATCAATCATAACATATTGACATATGCTGAAATACTCTCTGAAAAAAATTTATTATTGGCTTGAAGTATGGAAAACTTAATAAAGTTAAACCATCAAAAAACCAAAGCAAATCAATATTATTTACCTTGGTTTTTAGTGTTAAGTTCTATTTACTTATAACTTCATTTGCTATGTAATCTGACAGTCCACCAACAACAACCGCTTTAGTTATATTTTTATTTTTTAAATATTCTTTTGAGTATTCAAGGTTATTATTATTCACTATCAAAATAGGTCCATCTTCTAACTGTGAAGCAACAAGTCCATCCACCTCATTGTCAACAAGTGTTATTTTTGATGTATTAGGGAAGAAATATTTCGCAACTTCGACACTTGTTTCATATCTATTTCTACCTTCAATCCTCATAACTTTTCCGATTTCAGCTAATTGCTTTGCAACAATAGAATTAACGACATCTATTGATCCGACAATAATAAATTCAAGACCTTTCTTTCTAGATAAAAAATCTAGTTGATAAAAATGCACAAAATCCTCAACAAGAAGAATAGGCAAACCAGTGGCTGCTGCAGATATTCCATCAATGTACTGCGCACCCGAAATTACCAAGATTCTTTTTTCATCACCAAGTGCGTGTTTTAGCACTTCAAAATTAGTCAGATATCTATCATCTCCTGTTAATATTTTTATATTCGAATTATAATCTATATCACCACCTACCTGAAATAGCGCATCTTTTTTTTCAATAGAATAGTCAAATATTATAGATGCATTATATTTTCTTGCTAAAAATGTAGATGATAATCCATCAATTATACTCTTACCACTCACATTTACATACTTATATTTATTAGTTGCATTTCTAACTATTTCCGCAGTCTCGTTTCTATCTTCCCCTCTATATATTGTTAGATTGCACATTGGTTTAACAACTTTATGGTCAATAAAGTCAATAGGTGGATATATAAAACCCATAAAATCTAAACCGGGCTCTGAATTTGTGTATGGTGGGTGATATTTCCTTATGTAAAATCTTGATGATCCATAGTCAGATGCAGACACTGTAATTTCACCATTTGTTCCAATCGACTCAACAACAGCTACATGTCCTGCACCATCACCACCATATCCTACAACTCCCTTTTTCCAACACATAACAGCACCTAGTCTTGGACTAGCGCCTCTTTGGTACCCATCATTGTTCCAGTACCAATCCTCTGCATTGGACCTACTTAGTCTATGATTGTACCCGAGAAGTTCTCGCCATCTCCCCCAAGCATAACCAACACAGTTTGGGATGCACTCACCATCCGATGTTATTCTTATACAATTGTTATATCCTCCGGCTGACGAATGCAGCCAGTTTTTATTATGATATTCTGGTGCTGTTAATCTTTTAATATATATTTCACTCATTTTTGTCCTCCTCTTTTTTCACATCTTCATTTGTGATTTGATTTGAATTTTTCTTTAGTATTTTTGCAACATGCTCTATGATAGGCACTGTATCTAACCCCATTAACGATATGTTCTCACTTATAGAAATAATTTCATTAGATAGATAGCAAACCGTAACAACGTTCTTAATAAACCCTGAACCTATCACATTATCCAACTGTGCCCCAACAAGAATTACAAGCAAAATTGTGCCTTTTCTACACAATCCTTTAAACCCTGCTCTTGATTCAAGCTTTCCATTTTCACTCTTCTTACTTTTTTTAAATACTCCTGCAACGATTATTCCCGTTATATAATCTATCATCATGCAAATAATCAATGCCTTCAGACTCATAGTCCAGAATTTTTGTCTTGTAATTATATTTGAGATAGCAGTTGGTGTTAGCATTTTCATTACCTCCTTTGCTTTATATTTATAATATTGCGCATTATTATAGATTTTAAATCTACTTAACAAGTAATACAACGATTGTAATCAAAACATTTTTATATTACAACCATGTTTTAAGTATTTTTCTCTGCCTCTGTAGATTATAAATCTATTATATTCCGGGTAGATTATTTGTCAACTACTTTTTTAAAACTTGTTGAATATAAATCAACTTGATGATATACTTAAAGCTAAGAAGGAGTTAGCAAAATGAGCATTGGAAAAAAAATTAAAGAAAAACGTATACTCCTCGGTCTAACCCAAGAAGAGTTAGCGAACAAATTAGGTTATAAATCAAAATCAACCATCAATAAAATCGAACTTGGTATAAACGATATACCTCAAAGTAAGGTTTCAGAATTTGCAAGAGCGTTAAATACAACACCTGTTTTTCTTATGGGTTTAGAACGGGAAAAACCAAAAAAGAAAACACTCCGTACAGTTCGAATACCTGTGCTTGGCATGGTTCATGCAGGCTATCCTATGGATGCAATTGAAGATTTTATAGATTGGGAAGAAATCACATCTGACATGGCAAGCCGTGGAGAAATAATGGCTTTAAAAATAATGGGTGATTGTATGGAACCAAAATTCTCAGAGGGTGATATAGCAATCGTTTTATGTCAATCACATGCTGAAACTGGAGATATTGCTATAGTAATGGTTAATCACGATGAAGCCGAAATGAGAAAAATTAAAAAGTTCCCAGACGGTTCAATCAATTTAATCCCGCTTAACCCAGCTTATCAGGTCAAGTCATATAGCCCAAGGGAAATAGAGGAATTACCAATACGGATTTTGGGTAAAGTAATAGAACTCAGAGCTAAATTCTGATTTTACTATTCTTATTTATATTTCTTACGAGGAGATACAGCATGTCAAACGAACACAACAATTTGTTATTTTCGGAAAGCGTTAAGCCTTTGGCTTCGTCAAATAACAGAATAGCCTATTTTGATGCTATCAGAGCCTTTGCAACGATAGCTGTTATTATGCTACATGTATGTGCTGCTAATTGGTATGCTTGGCCTGTAACGGCTTCCTCTTGGATTACATGTTCTGCTTATGATAGCGTCGTTAGATGGTGTGTTCCTTGCTTCATAATGATTAGTGGCGCACTATTCTTAGACAAAAAGATTAATTTAAAGCGTCTGTATTCTAAAAATATCTTTCGCATTGTTGTTGCATTCGTATTCTGGTCAGCTATTTATACTTTTGTGCCTAGTCTAATCAACAATGGAGAAAACAAGCTGCTTACATTCCTCGAAGGGCACTATCACATGTGGTTCTTATTTACCATTATTGGACTATATATAATCTCACCTATAATTTCGGGGGTCAAAGGGAATATAAATGCTTTAAGATATACAATAGTATTCATGTTCATATCAGCCATACTTATACCAAATGCAGTTGCAATACTAGGCTTATTTATGCCTAATTTTTCTGTAACACTCGGTCAATATCTAGGCAAATTTAGCGGTGGGGGGAGTGGATTCTTTAATGTAAGATTCATTTTTTACTTTGTTTTAGGGTATTATTTAAACTCCATTAACCTTAGTCGTAAGATGAGAATTTTAATATATATATTCGGTATTTTAGGCTTTATAGCGACAATAGTTTGTACCATCTACTATTCAATACACACAAATACTCCAAATGATTTTTTCTACGCCTACCTATCGATTAACGTTTTACTTGAATCAATTGCTGTATTTGTATTTCTTAAGTACAACTTTGATTTAAAGAGCTTTGGTAAGACAGCTAGAACTATTATTATTTTTATTTCAAAATACAGCTTCGGAATATATCTTGTGCATCCTTTGTTTATAGAACAAGCAAAATATCATTTCAATTTCACTATGCTTCCATTTAGTTCAGTAATTGGAATTCCAATTCTTACTATCATATATCTAACTTTATCTGCAGTAGCTGCGTACATTTTAAGCAAGCTCCCGGGGATAGGTAAGCTCATAGTATAAAAATTGAATACTCTGCACTGGTAGGTGCTAAAATTCTTAATACCTATTGCCAGTTCGGAGTTTTTTATTGCACAAAAAAGGATGCTATTCGTAATAGATAGCATCCTCCTACTTTGCCTATATTGATTAAATTTATATTATCTTTACCAACTAGCCTCTTATATAATTTGCTATTTCATCGCTGATTGAGAGCTTTCCACCTAGTAAAATCAAACTCTTAGTTCCATTTTCTGAAACAAATTTTTTCGCATTATAAGCATCTGCAAAATCTGGTCCCACAAGTAGAACTGGAACTCCGATGTCCTGATTGAAAGCTCCGCCTACAAGGGCGTCTGGGAAGTTAAGTCCCGAAGCTAATATAACTCTATCTGGATGACTTAGGAAAAGATTTTCTGCAATTAGTCTTGATGTCTCGAATCTATCTGATCCTGCAAGTCTTACCGTATCCCCTGTGAATTCGTCGCGTACCGTCTTTGGAACTGCCTTATCTCCTCCAATAAAGTATACCTTTAGTGGGTCTATTGTTGAAAGATAGTTCTTTTGACTTGCGCTGAGTTTATCATCAGCTAGCAAAATAGGTTTATTTGCTGCAGAAGCCGAAACCGCATCCGGGAAGTTTAAACCTGAGCATACGATAAGCTCTTCACCATGCACTCTCGCTTCCTTTAGAATCAAAAGATTAGTTTCAAATCTATCAGAACCTCCAATTCTCTTAATATTAATCCCTTGAAGCTTCTGCTCTAAGCTTGCTGGAACAGCGCTTGTCTGTCCTAAAATATATACTGTACCATTAGGTTCAATACTATTCTTTATATACTCAGCAGTGTTATCCACTTCGTATTGGTTTGTCAAAAGCATAGGTGCTTTTTTTCTGAAGGCCAGATAGTTTCCTGAGAGTGCATCCGGATAATTTTCTCCGGACGCAACTACTATGTTATCGAACTTTTCTTTGCCCTTATTTAGTTTCATCTGCTCAGCTACGGCATATGCCGTCTCATATCTATCGCTGCCTGCAAGCCTTATCTGTTTGTTAGCATCGTAAGCTGCCTGAGCTTGTTTCAACTTTTCTCTTGCGGCATTCGTTTTTTGGACTGCCTCTTTTATTGCCGCATTATTATCGCTGTTTTCGGCATTGCGAAGTTCCTCTTCTTTTTTTGCAATTTCCTGATCTATCTCATTTTCGCGCTTTCTAATCTCTTCCCTAAAACTCTCAATGCTGAGATAGCTTTTATTGGCATCGTCTCTTCCAAAACACTGTTCGCTTGAAGGTGAGCCCTTTCTGAGATTATTCACCGTAAGTCCTGTAATTTTATGTGTGTCGTTCATTAAGGATTTATAGTGAGCAACCTCATATTCTGAACCATATGTACCATTTACGTACTTCTGTCTCTCATAATCGAACCAAAAGTTGAAAGGATCACTATACATAAGCGCCAAGTTTTCGCCGGATCCCGAATTGAATATCTCTGACATAAATGCGTACTTAGAAGAGATTAAAGCCATGAAATAATCGTGGTTAATTCTTCCATTTTTTTCGTACATAACAGTAAATAATGCGTTGCTTACAGCCGAAAACATCATCAAATCCGCAGATACCTTAAGCTCTCCGTTTGGTATCACCGGTAGCTGGGGATTGACAGCTGAAGCCGAATTATATGGCCTTAAATCCGGATTCGTTCTAAGATCGTTTGCTGTCTTAATTAACTCGATTGATCTGTTGATATTCTCGAATGAAAGCGCCTCCTCTACAAGAGCTTTAACCTTTGTTTTATCAGCCTCAGTAAGATTTAACGCTACCAAGGCAGGCTCTGTATCGAGAAATTTTATAAGCTTCTCAACGGTCAATGCACTCTCATATTGATTACTTCTGTTCTCCAAAAAATACTTTACTACATATGCTTTAGCTTCCTTTAAACGTTTAAGTTCAGCCCTTATTTCCTCTGCATAGTTGGCATTTCCGTTCTCAGATCTTACCTGTCTTTCGTTTTCCTCTGCTGCAGCTAACTCGCCTTTCGCATTTTCAAGCGCCAGTCCTAAAGTATGTTCATTTTCATCGTAGCTTGCTGATAAACTTATATTAACCTTTGACTGAGCCATAGCCGAAGCTACCGGCATCAAAGCGAATACCAGACACGCCAAAGCCAAAATAACTCTCTTAGTAATTTTTTTATTCATCTGTTCTCCTATTTCCATAGTATCTCCGGATACAGACCCTTGTCCTTCATTGAACGAAGCGCGTTGACAACGCCCTGCTTATCCTCTTTATATGTCACCCCATACCATTTGTCCTGTGAAGTCAAAACCTTGACCGTAGCTTTATTCTCAGCCAAAAGCTCAGATACCACACCCGGAAGAAAGTACTCTCCCTTTAGCGGATTTTCAACTACGCTCGTTTCAAAAAATCTCGGAAATTTCTTCTCCAGTTCGTTCATCATCGACTTTGTGAAGCCCCAGAAATTCATCGAAACAATAGTGTCACCTGCGACCTCTGTCCAAGTTTGCCCGTCATCCTCGGTAAATGCAACTGCATCGCCTTTTCTCATAATCTTTGTTCTTTCAACGACAGACACCAGATTATTTTTATCATCAACAGTGCAAATGCCCCTCGCCACATGGCCGTTTTCCGTCAAAGTCTTATCCAGTCTGTAGCCGACCATGGAATATCTATACTTATCGTCATCCTTTGCCTTGTCAAGAAAGTCATACATGGACTGGAATGCTCCCGCACCATAGTAGTCGTCTGCATTTATAACGGCAAAAGGCGCATCAATCAGCTTACGTGCTGCGAGTACCGCATGTCCCGTTCCCCAAGGCTTTTCGCGTCCTTCGGGAATCTTACAGCCCTCAGGTATATCCGCTATATCCTGAAATGCATAATGGATGTTCAGGTGTTTTCCGCTTCTCTCATCTATCAAAGCTCGGAATTCCTGCTCATTCTCCTTTTTGATTATGAAGACAATCTCCTCAAAACCTGCCATCATAGCATCATAAAGAGAAAAGTCTAAAATTATCTCTCCCTCATCGCTTATAGGATCTATCTGCTTTAGCCCTCCATACCTGCTGCCCATACCTGCTGCCATTACTATAAGAGCGGGCTTATCTATCTTCTTTGTAGAAATACTCATAATTTACCTCTCCTCTTGATTCAAACAATAGTATTTAGATTATATCATATGATATGATAATCGCAAATGAGACTGATATTATGATTAAAAATATAGTCCCATAAAAAGAGAGCCTATGAAGCTGGCTTCTCTAGGCTCTCTGATTTACTTGGATTAGTCAACAAGTTCTTATGAAACCAATTTATTCGTTGAATTTTGAACGTATATATGTAGCAATTAGTAATGCTGCAGCTGATACAATAATCGCTATATATGCACCTTGGTTTGTCATATCACCTGTATTAGGTTTCTTACTCTTTATTTTACTGAGAGGAATTTTCTCCCATACTGCAGTGAGTATTGTATCCTTTTCAACCTCACCCGTTGTAAATTTGTCACCAGACTTATATATTTTACCGTCCTTGTCTTTCCAGCCAATCAGTCGGTAACCGGATTTTCTAAGGGTTCCTGAACCCATTACGGTAACCTTATCCGTATCTCCCGAAGTGCTCGGATAATATTTTTGCAAATCTGTCGGAGCATTACCGCTCACTACTGATTCCTCATTTTTGTAAATTACATTTGAATATACAAATACATTGAATTTACCTGTAACGGTATCCCCAAGGGTATTGCTCGTCTTCATTTGCAGTTGTTTTACAACACCGGTTTTCTTTGGTGTAACAACTCCATCTGTATCTAAATCCATTATCGGATCATTTATTGCCGTAAATGTAATTGCAGGATTTGGTTTATCAGGATTATCGCTTATCGCTTTGATTCCAAGCTTATGATGTTCATCTGTAACATGTACAAACTGATCGTCGGTTGGAAGTTTAGGCAATCTGATAATTCCTGCCGAGATATTATTTGCATTTCCTGATACATCAAAACCGTGGAACGCCTGTGTTGTTAAAGTGGCCCTGTCAAAGTCGGAATCCGTACCGGAACTTGTCGGATCCGTTGTTCCGGTATGTTTTGTTACCTTAAGTTCATCCGGTAGCTCCAAAGACACTGTGTAATTTGAGTCGAGATGATTTGTTCTTATAGTAAATGTACCATCTGCATTTATTTTTCCAATTTCCGGATTTGCCGTTGTTCCAATCACATCACCATTAGAATCCTTAAGTTTTACAACAATACCGCTATCTGCACCTATCGGTGAATTGTTATCAAGGACTCCATCCTCATTTTTATCACGCCAAAGCGTGCCATTAACTGTGTATGCTTTGAATACATACTCTGCTGTCGAGCACTTTGAATCGGTTGACTCTGATCCGGCTTTGAAATGATAATTTCCTGTAACGTAAGCGTTAAGATCCTCTTTCTTTGCCGCCTCCTCTTTTGCTTTTACCGGTATGCGAACCTCAATATTCACATCACTTCCCGGCGTTGCTTTATGCTTAAAGGTCATCTTAACATATCGATAATCTTTCAAATCATCAGGTGATGTTATCGCGCTTTCCGGCACAAATGTAGTACCGTCCTTACTATATGAATAAGTTAGAGTATCACCTGTAGCTTTTCCGGAAATCTGATGTGTTACGGCTTTTCCCTTAATATTCATCGAATAATCGTTTTTCTTTGTATTATTGATTACTTTTCCTTTTTCATCATATTTTGAAACAGAAACTGATTCCCCTTTCTCCGGCATCTTTATAACAACCTCTGCATCAGTTGTCGTACCCGGAATATTGATTTGTTCACTGACAAGCAAAGAGTTTTTTTCGTGAGAGAAGAAAGAAACCGGCTTTTGCCTATCAACAATGTTATTCTTTCCGGGATATAGCTGTACTCCATTAAATACATGTTGCAAGACATTAACTGTAAAGTCGCTCATGTCTCCTACTTTAAAAAGCGTTGGAGTTGTCGTATCACCTGTTCCTCTAATATTGTCTGAATCCGGCACTGCATCTTTAAATGTATATTTGATGTTTCCTGATGCAGCTGAACCGTCATATTTGGTCAGAAGATTGGAAATATCATAGTATACCTTACCGAGCGGATGATGAACCCCCAGCGATGCACCGTTCCATGCCTGCAAATTTATCTTTGCAAGTGCATATTGCGCAACAACTCTCCAGCCTGAATCGGTCAAATTATTAAAGTGTCCGGGAAGATTGCCACTGGAAATCTTCAAATATCTCTTTCCGTTTACACTTATTACGGACACTTCGCTATCAGTTATCGGATATCGCCTGATACGCGGATCTGTATTAAGCTCAGCCGACTGTACTGATGCAACATCAAATTCGGGATCTTTGAGCTCTATATACACAGCTTCCGGAACATCGAGTTTAGGTGTTGAATCGACCATTGCTTCTTCTGAATTTAAATCGTTACGCGTAATATCAAATACACCGTTAAAAGCACCTCCATTTTCACCGAAAAGACCAAACGAATATAGAAGTTCGCTCTGTTCTGCTGTCGCAGTACTTCCCTGATAGGTTGTAATCGTTCGATTGTCAGACTTAAATTCCGTAGCTGTAATCAGCCAGCTCTGATCTTTATTTGCAAACGAAAGATGTATGCCGTTATTATTCCGCGGTTTACTTTCAACACCGTCAGGGTTTGTATATACTGTGCCCGGGCATGGATTATCATACTTGAGAAACGCATCAACTTCTATTTTTCCACGTGCTAATGCGCCTCCCGGAACTGTGAATTCCTGATTGTTATAAAGAGAATGAGTACGTGTCACATCAATCAAAGTACTGAACAGTCTGAATTGAATCTTATCAAGTTCTATATAGTCCAAATCCTTTGTATAATCTAGAGTTAAGTCACCATTACACTTGAATTGTATAGCTGTGAAGTACTCATCATCTGAAAGCCCTATGTCCTTTTTAGTAAGTGTAATAATACCTTCCTTGATTTTCGGTATGGTATATTCCTGATTTGTTTTTGTCTCTGCAGTTTTTTTGTTGTAGCTGGAATAAATAATCTTCCATCCGCTCACTCTCTCATATACACTGAACCCACCGATAAAGCTGATAGGTTCCTCAACACCGTTTATATTGTTTGTTCTTGCTTTAAGAGTTATGACAGGATTTTTATAGAGTGTCTTATAAGAATCTCTATCTCCACGCAAAAATACTCCGCCTGCATATGGATAACGATTATAATCAAACTTGGACTTATAACCGAATGTATATATATCCTTTGTTCCTATTTGACCTTCTTCAGCAAATTCATTACATTTTTCTTCGCCAACTTTAAGGTAAAGATAATCCGTATCCGAGTTTGTATTATAGGTATATGAGCTGCCGTCCTTTTTCGGATGTTCCGCTTCATAGCCTATCTTAATGAGCTCATCCTTAACAAGCGGGCTCCCATCTTCATGTTCGCGACTAACCCTATAATCAAATTTAAACGGATCGTCATTTGATGTTGCAGAGTGCTTAAATATTTTCCACTCAAACCTTATATCGGTAATTCGATCTCCGGATTCCATATATTCTGCAAGTGAAATTTTGCCGCTTGGCCCTTGAATTTCATTTTCAGGTATGTCCTTATTAACAACGCTTCCATCAGCTTTTTTTATCGTTAATGTCATTTTGCCAAGTTCCCTATCAAGGTAAGATACATTCGTCTGGCGATTGAACACTGTCGGTCTTATTTCATATGGGAAGTGATATGTTTCGGTAAAAGCACCTTCCGACATGAACAAATCCCCATTTGTGTCGTAATTCTCAGTGTATGTCTCATTATATATGTCAACAAATTTCTGTTCAAAAACAGGATGACCGGGCAAAACGGTCTTTATATTTGCGCTGTCTTTTTTGTATTGCGATTTCGGAATCACCTTAAAACGGTCGTCATATCTGCCTTTCGTAGTCTTCATCTTCGTTCCGGTTGCAGTTTTGACAATCTCCTCACCCTTTTCGGTTTCAAAGGTGACCTCAGTATCTGCCGCCTCAAATAATTTGTTGGCAGGAAGAAATTCATCCTCTTTAAATTTCCACATGGCCCATATTGATGTCTGCTTCAATTTATTATATTCAACATCTGAATACGCATTTTGCACTTCGTTGGGATCATATTTAAATTCGTAGAGATCGTAAGTTCCCTTGCTGTCGGTTAGAGGGTTAGTGTTGGTCTTTTTTATCTCTTTATTGTAATAACCTGAATATACCCTTATGTTATCAGCATAACATTTATCTTCAAGCCCGACCGGACGATAAACCTTAACACGCTTTATACGAATAAGTTTATTATTTCCTTTGTCTATTTCGGGAATATCCAAATTGACCAATGGGTATAGATTTTTCTTGAAGTAATCCCACTTGTACATTGTATTGTTTACATTTGTATATACTGCAATATTTGCAACCTTAGTTGCAAAATTACTGCTGATATTAGCTGTGGCTGTTTTACCGGTTTTAGGTCTTACAGTATAATGCGTGTTTTCACCCATTAAGCCACCGTCACTGTCTAACAGTTTAAATCTAATTGTCGATTTCTTAGGACCGTTGACAATAATGTCGTTTAAATCAGCTCTTGACATGTGTTCTACGCCGGTATGATAAGCTAGTGCAGTTGCAAGATCGGACATCGCCGCAGGATTCTTTTTAAATGTAGCGACTACCGAGTTTGGATTGTTGGCATCATACTCAACGCTCAACACTTCATCCTTTGATTTTAGCTTGTCCAAACTTCCCTTATCAAAAATCATTCCGGGCGGTAGGCTAACTGATAGGCGAAACTCCGTTACGCGGAAAGCTTCTTTAGGAAGTACTAAATTAAATATCCCGTCTTTACCCGGATTTATTGGAAAATCATACACCCCTTCACTGTCTTTTGTTTGACTGTTAATCAGCGGACTGTCAACCGGCAATGTAAGTCCGGAAACAGTAGGAGATTTTGCCGGTCCTATTACCCCCAGGTAAAACGGACTAAAAGTTTTTGACTCGAAATGAATCACTCCGCTTTCGTCCACAGTAAATTCGACAGGTTCAAGCTTTTTGCCATTAAGGTGAAGCAGTTGATACTTCTCGCCTTCTTTCAGTTTCCTTCCATCTTTTCTTTTTAATGAAATTTTAACTGAATTATTATTCGCCGGCTGAATCGGTTTATTTGTGTAGTTTTCCTTAAAGGCAATTTCCATACCTGAAATTCTACGTATAGAAACTTCTTTATCGGTTTTCCCCGAAAGTTCAATCATCTTTTTTTCTGCCGTTCTTACTTTTTCTTCATTCATGTATGAAGAAGTAATAAACTCTGTATGGGCAGGAAATGTGTTATCTCCATACTCAGCTTTGATATCAAAAATATCGCTAATCTCACCTTCAAAGCTACCTGCTTTTTGGTATTTTTCGGAATCTGAATTTATGTTTTTATTTGAATCGAGTCCCTCCTGTGTTTTAGGTGGCTCGGATACAGGTTTAGATATATCCTGCTTGTTAATTTCAGATTCTTTAGCAATCTGTGAGTTCCCCGAGTCTTGAGATTCTTTCACTTCAGATGCTTTAGATGTGTCTTGTGTTTTTTCAGGTTCCTGCTGTTTGACAGATTCCGAATTTTCTGCGGACTCCTGTGGCTCAGCAGTTTCATTAGATGTATCATTACTTGATATATCTTCTTTTTGTTCTGCGTTCTGCGTTTGATTCGATTCTAAATCACCGGCATATGCAAGTGGAATACTCTGTCCAATTAAAAGAACAGCGATAAAAACAACAAGAGTAATTATACCTGCTCTACGCCTGTAGTGTTTTCCAATCATGGTTTTCATCCTTTCTACTAATTATAAATTTTCGTCATTGAAGATTTGACAAAAAAACAAAATGCAAGTAAAAGTGACATGCCTTGATATCCTGGAAATCGCATTACTTTTACTTGCTAAATAATCCTAAAAAGTAGAAAATACCAAATTCACAAAAACTATCCCCTTTATTTGTTCGTCCTAAAAAATTTGATAAATTCCCCTCAAAAGCTAACAAATCCCAATGAACAATACATACCCGTTCTTATTGTAACCAAATTTTCTATAAATTGCAACTTCAAATTACCTCTTAGTATCTAATTCTGAAGTGCATACGAAAAGTTTAATGCTAAAGCAAGTATGATTCTCTGAGGATTATGATATAATAACCGCAAAGGAGACTGATATCTATGATTAAAAATATGAAGGATGCCGAAAGGGAAGCGGCTTTTAGAGTCGCCGATGCTATGTGTGCTGCTGCTCACACCGCTCCAAAGGCAAATGGACTCGACAAGATTAGAACCCTAATTATTTCAGGTGATGATATAGAACCTTTAGCAAAGGAAATGGAACTTGCCGGCAAGGAATACGATCTGGAGTTCTTCTGTCGCGATGCAGACAACATCAGAAATAGCCACTGTGTCGTTCTTATTGCCGCTATGGGAACAGCCAGCGGCGTTCCACATTGCGGCATGTGCGGTTTTGAGAACTGCGCTGAAATGAGCAAGGCTGATGCCTGTTGCTCATTTAGTGCCACGGACCTCGGTATCGCCATCGGATCTGCCGTGGCACTTGCGGCCGATAACCGCATCGACAACCGCGTCATGTACTCCATTGGCCGCTCAGCGCTGAGACTCAAGCTCTTCGCAGATAATGTCAAGCTCTGCTACGGAATTCCTCTATCTACGGGTGCGAAGAGCAACTACTTCGACAGAGCTCCAGGCTCAGTACTGTTGTAGTTGTTAGTATTTTCACTCTGTCACAGCTGTGCCTACCGGCAAATTGAGCCCCGGGCCACCCGCGATTATCTATAAATTTACGTCATATATAAAGACAAAAACTCCGCAGAGCCCAGCTGTTTTCAGCTTAAGGTTCGCGCGGAGTTTTAATTACTTATAATCCTACTCAGCTTAAGATTTATTTCTCTTCAAAAACATCTTTGCCCATGCCGCAGATAGGACATACCCAATCCTCCGGAAGATCCTCAAATGCTGTTCCCGGCTTGATACCGTTATCCGGATCACCTACTGCTGGATCATACTCATAGCCACATGCGCCACATACATATACTTTCATCTTTTTTCTCCTTTTGTTTTAAACTTTATCTTTATATTTATCATTAGCTATAACGATTTAACAAATAAATTTTAATCGCCGTGGTCAGATTCGTGAAGAAATCCGCCTCGGTTGCGACCGGATCCAGTTTTTCCTGGATCTTATTTATCCTATACCTAATGGTATTCTTATGACAAAAAAGCTTGCCTGCCGTTAGGTTTACATCGCCACCTGCAAAGACATAAGCTATGCCTGTTTGCAGAAGCTCATTCTCCTTACCGTCCTCTTCAAGTATCGGTTTTAGATAGTTATAGGCAAAATCTAAAATCTTTTTATCACCTGAATGGTGCGCAATTAACTTGTATATACCCACATTTTCGTAATACTTAACTTTTTCGTCTTCAATTTTTGCAATAATTTCAGCCCAGTATGCTTCTCTAATCAAATCGGTGACACTTTCCACATCTGAATCTATCCTGCTCCATCCTTTGTGAGCTTCGCTTATCATCTCCAGACTGAGGTTGTAAAAGGAAGCAATTTCGTAGATTGTATTTATAAAGATTTCCCTGTTATCTTCTTCCTGAGCTATGACAATTATCAGCTTTTTATCATAAAGACCTATGAAAACATGTCTTTTTATATACTGACCAACTATTGAAAACTTGAGCTTTTCCTCAATAGATTTAGTATCTTCTACTCCTATGCAAAGAGCTGAGGCATAGCAATATCTTTGATTCATTATTTGATTGATAATAGGCGTCTCCTCACGGCTGCCTTTGATGACCGACTCGAGAATCAGACTTTTGATAGACTCGCTGTGGTCCTTCAGATTCGCACTGTTTATCTCAAGAATTATATTCTCCATATAAACATCGCTCTCGAAAACAAATATAGGAAAATCAAGTGCATCTGCGATTTCCAGAGCTTCTTTCGGAAGTGTTTTGAACACTACCGGCTTATATGCGAGTGCATGAACATCACACTGAATCAGCTTTTTAATGGAATCAACGACCAGCTCCGGCCTTCCCTTTGCATAGATGAAGCTCGTGAGAACGAGACTGTTTCCGTCGAAAGCCCTCTTCTTTCTATAGTTTTG